>JAABUS010000898.1_pt1 | contig 70744 bp, 62 predicted proteins | sample 5560161 | NCBI WGS metagenome assembly JAABUS01 (sample SAMN10711885, study PRJNA513376) | rock metagenome | isolation source: Antarctica rocks | place: Antarctica: Victoria Land, Trio Nunatak nord | collected 2016-01-04
ACGCGTCATCAAGCGGAAGATGCCCAAATGGCACGTCAAACGCGCTCATCACCGCGCCTGGCCCCCACCTCAGCACCCACCGGACTATCACATCAGGGCACTAACTGAACGGTATTGGGGCTAGTTCACTGCGGCAGGCGCCCCAGCACCGCGAGGCTCAGCGGAGTCAGGCGCCCAGAAGGCCAGCAACGCGCGCGCCGTTTCGGAAGGGTTCTCCACCGCCGGCGAGTGGGCGGCATTGCCGATCACGACATGCTCGGCGGCCAGTCGTCGGGCCATGTCGGCCTGGACGGCAGGTGGCCAGGCATCATCGCGGACGCCATGAAGTACAAGCTTCGGCAGCGCCACCGCTGCCAGCTGCTCGGTGCTGTCCGGGATCTGGCGCAGCGCCTGACCCATCACCCGCAGGCCCACCGGATCGTTGGCAAGAAATCGGGTCTTCAGGAATTCCCGCAGTGCTGGTGAGGAATTGACGAACGACGGGTCCGCCTGGGCCCGCGCTGCCAGCTGCGCCCACAGTCCTTGCATGCCCTGCTCGGCCAACACGGTCTCGCCCGCGTCGAGCACTGCCCGGCGCAGCCCAGGCAGCGGGCCGGGGCCCGAGCCCATCAACGTGAAGCTGTCGAACAGTATCGGCTCGGCAAGCACAGCAGCCCGGGTGACGAGACCGCCGAAGGAGTGACCGACCAGGTGCAGCGAGGCAGCGACCGGCCGCAGCTGACCGGCGAGATCGCACACGTCAGCGGCAAGGGAGTCGATGGAGTAGCCATCCTCGTCCTTCGCCCACGCCGACTCGTACTGGCCGCGCTGGTCGATCGCCACACTGCGATACCCCGCCGTGGCGAGCGGTCGCAGCAATGGCAGGAAGTCCTCCTTGCTGCCGGTGTACCCGGGGACGAACAAGATCGTCGGCTGCGCGTCCTCGGTGGGCGGCGCGCTCTCGATCGCGGCGGTGCTGCCGGACGCCAGGCTGTACTCCGTCTTCACTGATACATCGCAGTCTCGTCGGAGGCCACCAGCAGGCCGGTGCCGACGGGGTAGCTCCGGAACGTGCCGGAGGGAGCGGGGGAGAGCGAAACGCTGCGCTGTTGCCTGCCGTCGGCCAACTGGTGCAAGACGGTGTGGCCGCCCAGCGACGATGCCACCAGATCCGTGCCGATCACCCAGGGCGGTCCGGACGCCGGAGCCGTCCAGCGGACGGTGCCGGTGGCGGACAGGGCCAGCAGCGAATCCAGCCACACGAACTCGACCGGCTGCCCCTGTGGATCCGTGGTGTCGACCGTCGTCGCCGCCCGGGGCAGGTGTGCTGCCGCCCCGGCGACCGCGGCCGGCGGGAGGAGTCGGGTGGTCCGGGTGTCGGCGCCCTTGTCGGCGGTGAAGCGGTGCAGGTCACCGGTTACCAGGTCCAGGGCGCCGACAAGCGCGCCGGCCGCGACCGGAGCCATCGGGTTGGCGACCGTGATGCTCCACTTCTGGCTGTCGTTGGTGAGATCGCGCAGCACCAGGTGGTGCACCGAGCCGCAGTCCATCGCGATGAGCACGCCCTGCCCGCCGGCCAGCGCCCGGTTCACCGAGCACCCGTCTGGTGCCACCCAGTTCCACCGGTCGAGCCCACCTGCATTGTCGAATACATGCACCGAGTGGGCGGCAACGGTGAGCACCACATTCGGTCCGCTGGCCGACGACGTCCGGCCGTTGTCAGTCAGCGTCCGGTACCACTTGACGGCTCCGGTTGCGGTCACGAATCCGGTGACCTCGTCGCAGTTGCCCTGCCGGTGGTAGATGGCGATGGTCGAGGAATCCTGCTGCAGCACCGAGCAGATCGTCTGGTCCGAGCGGGTGTAGTGCCAGCGCACGGCGCCGGTGATCGCGTCGCGGCCGTTGACCGTGTGGGAGTCGTAGCTGACGACGATGCCGTCGGCGTACGGGTTGCCGCCGGCGGGACGGTCGGAGCTGTGCCACCGTTGCGCAAGCGCGCTGCCGGTACTGCCGACGGGAATCGGGGCGGGGGCCGCGGCGCTCACGCGGCTGACCTTGTCCAGCTCGCCGTGGGCGTAAGCCAGCCGGACGCCACCGAACACCAGCAGTACCACCACCGCCAGCACGGCCGCGTACAGCCGCATCGCCCGCCGGTGGTGTTGCTGGTAGGCGAGCAGGGCCGGTTCGACCGGGTTACCGGAGTCCGGCCGCGAAGCGGAATCTGGCCGGGCAGGTTCGCTCAGCTGCTCTGATTCCGACACTGGGACATCCTGATTCACCGGGAGGAAGCTACTCCGACGGGGTGCCCGCCGGAGCGTCGCCGCTGACCGGCGTGCCGGCGCGGGTACGGCGCCTGCGCCGGTTGGCCGAGGAACGGGTGGGCTTGGCGGCTTCGTCACCCGAGGCCGGCGGCCCGGTCTGCGTGGCGGTCGAGCCGCTGCCCCGGCTGCCGGAGCGTCCGGAGCCGGTACGGGTGCGCTCGCGTCCGCCGCCGGACTTTTTGCTGGTCGGTCCGCCCAGGTCCTCGACGGCCTCCGCCGACAGGCCTGCGCGGGTTCGCGAGGCGCGGGGCAGCGTGCCCTTGATGGTCGTGGGAATGTCGAGCTCGAGGTACAGGTGCGGCGAGGTGGAATACGTCTCCACCGGCTCGTGCAGCGGCAGGTTCAGGGTGTCGCAGATCATCTTCCACTTGGGCAGGTCGTCCCAGTCGACCAGCGTCACCGCGGTGCCGGACTTGCCCGCGCGGGCCGTCCGGCCGATCCGGTGGACGTAGGTCATGGCGTCCTCGGGGCACTGGTAGTTGATGACGTGGGTGACGTCGTCGACATCGAGGCCCCGGGCGGCCACGTCGGTGGCCACCAGTACGTCGACCTTGCCGGAGCGGAACGCGCGTAGGGCCTGCTCGCGGGCGCCCTGGCCGAGGTCACCGTGCACCGCGCCGGCCGCGAACCCGCGCTCGACCAGCTCGTCGGCGATCTTCTGCGCGGTGCGCTTCGTCCGGCTGAAGATCATGGTCAGGCCGCGGCCGTTGGCCTGCAGGATGCGTGTGAGCACCTCGACCTTGTCCATGGCGTGCGCCCGGTAGGCGAACTGGTCGACGTGCTCGGTGGCGGGAATGTGGGTGTCGGACTCGGCCCGGATCTGCATCGGCTGGTTCAGGAACTGGCGCGCCAGCGAGACGATCGGGCCCGGCATCGTCGCCGAGAACAGCATGGTCTGCCGACCGGCCGGCAGTTGCGCCATCAGCTTCTCGATGTCGGGCAGGAAGCCCAGGTCGAGCATCTCGTCTGCCTCGTCGAGGACCAGACAGCGCACGAACCCAAGCTTCAGGTGTCCCTGCTGTGCCAGGTCGAGCAGTCGTCCGGGAGTTCCGACGATGACGTCCACCCCAGCCTTCAAGGCCTCGATCTGCGGCTCGTACGCGCGGCCGCCGTAGATGGTGACGACCTTGGCGCCGAGGCGCTTGCCCGCGGTGGAAAGGTCGCCGGACACCTGCACGGCAAGCTCGCGGGTGGGGGCGATCACCAGGGCCTGCGGGGAGGCTGCCTTGGCGCTCGGAAGCTGCAGCCGGTTGAGTAGCGGTACGCCGAAGCCCAAGGTCTTGCCGGTTCCGGTGCGCGCCTGGCCGATGAGGTCGGCTCCGGCCAGTGCAATCGGCAGCGTGAGCTCCTGGATGGCGAAGGTGTGTTCGATGCCGACGTCCTTCAGGGCGTCGATGATCTCGCTCTTGATCGCGAAGTCGGAGAACAACGGGCTGTCCGGCTCGACGGGGGCGTGGCCGGCCAGCGGGGCCGGCTCGGGGGTAATCGGCTCAGCAATCACCGCGTCCGTCGTGTCGGCGGGTTGCGGGGCGTCGGTTTTCAGGTCGTCAGTCATGTGTCATCCGATTCTGGTCACAGGTGCATCGAGTGTTGGGCACCTGTGGCGCGGCCATCGGAAGTGGCCGCCAGCGCGGCAGACGCCCGCTAGGACGGTGAGGCAGGCGGATCGAATCGCCATCAAAGATGATCGCCTCACGTGGAGTCTACCGGGCGGCCGGGGGAGAACCTGACATCGACGAGCTAGCGTGGGCACACTGCCAGGACGACGAGGAGATCCGGACGGCCATGACAAGCACAGACCAGTCCGACGCCGCCGCCATAATCGACCTGCTGGGGGTGCTTGCCTACGGCGAGCTGAGCGCGTTCGACCGGATGGCGGCAGACGCCCGGATGGCCCCGACGACGGCCCTGCGCGCGGCCCTGTCGGCGGTCGCGGCCCAGGAGATGGGCCACTACGGCAAGCTCGTGGCCCGCATCGAGGACCTGGGCGCGGACCCGCAGCAGGCGATGGCGCCCTTCATCGAGGCAGTGGAAACCTTCCACGCCCGGACCGAACCACGCACCTGGGGCGAGGCGCTGGTCAAGGCCTACGTCGGTGACGGCCTGGCCGCGGACTTCTACCGTGAGGTGGCCGAGTACGTCGACGCGTCCACCCGGGCGCTGGTCATCGAGGCGCTCGCCGATTCCGGCAACTCGGAGTTCGCCATCCGGGAGGTCGGAGCGCTGGTGCGCAATGATCCCACCGCCGCGTCGCGGTTATCCCTGTGGGGCAGGCGCCTGGTCGGCGAGGCGATCAGTCAGGCCCAGCGGGTAGCTGCCGAACGTGACGCGCTGGTGCTGTTGATCGTCGGTGGCGCGGGCGACCTGACGGGGATCAGCCGGCTCACCGAGCGGATCACCGACAAGCACACCGAGCGGATGACCGCGATCGGCCTTTTCAACTGAAGGCGGACCGCTAGCGCCATCGAGGGTTCGACTTGAGGGTTTGACTTAGGGGTGTGACTAGGGGCGGCCCCGCCTTGAGGGGAACTCAACCGGCGACGAAGCCGACCCGGCGAACATCGGCCTGGGCGATCTCGATATAGGCGATGAGGTTGGCCGGAACGATGACCTTGCGTCCCCGCTCGTCGGACAGCGCGAGCTGGCCGTCGACGCTCTTGAGTGCGGTGGCCACCCGCTCCTCGACCTCGGCGGGCGTCTGAACGCTCTCCAGCACGATCTCGCGAGGCGTGTGCAGAACGCCGATCTTGACCTCCACGAGAAGTCCTCCATGTTCGATGTCGCGTCATGCGCCGGACGATCTGTCCGCTGGGTCCACGCTAGCCGACCGGCCTCTCGTACCCTGACTCCGACCGCTGCGCTGTGAGCGAACGACCCCAGTACATCAGGGGCTGCTGTTGAGCGGGAAGTTCGAGATCCCGCGCCATTGCAGGGTCTCCAGCAGTCGTACCGCCTCCGCTTTGGAGATCGGGCGGTCGGCGTCCAGCCACCAGGTGGCGGTGATCTGCGCCGCGCCGGTCAATGCCACCGACAGCAGCTCAGCCTGCGCCCGGCCGAGGCCGGTGTCGGCGGCCACCGTGTCGGCGACTGCCTGCATGGTGAGCCGGGCCACCCGGTCCACGCGCTCGCGTACCGCGGGCTCGTTGCCGAGGTCGGACTCGAAGATCAGCCGGAAGGCGCCCTCGTCGCCGCGGTCCTCGCCGTCGACGAAGTCGAAGTACGCCGTCAGCACGTTGTGTACCCGGATCCGATTGTCCTCGGTCTCGGCAAGCGCCCGGCGGACGCGGTCCAACACGTCCTCCGCGTGGGTGTCCAGCAGCGCCAGGTACAGATCGAGCTTGCCGGGGAAGTGCTGGTAGAGCACCGGCTTGGAGACCCCCGCGCGAACGGCGATGTCGTCCATCGCGGCGGCGTGGTAGCCGTTGTTGACGAAAACCTCTTGCGCTGCCGCCAGTAACTGCTTGCGTCGGGCGGAGCGCGGAAGTCGCGCCCCCCGGGAGCTGTCCACGGTTTCGGTCATGACGACCCTTCTGACGAGCCACTGGGGCGACTGCTGATGCTACCGGTGGGTACGACTGCTACCGGTGGATACAACGGGTGCCCTCGACGTACTGCGGGAGTTCCGGCTGTCGGTGGCGCGGGGTCTGTCGGTGGCGCGAGGTAATTTGGGCGGGTGAAGAGCTTCCGGGAGTCTGCCCACCGCCGGCCCGTCGGCCGCGCCGTTCGCGGGCCGGTCCGCGTCGCCGAGCTGGCCGGCCCGAGCGAGTTTCCGCTCGCCCAGGTGGACCCGTCCCGCCCGCCCTGGCCAGGTCGCCAGCTCCAGGTCAATGGCCTGGACATCCAGGTGCGCTCGACGCCGTCATCCAACCCGGATGCCGAACCTGCGCTGTACGTGCACGGCCTCGGCGGGGCGTCCACCAACTTCACCGATTTCGCTGACCTGCTGTCGCCGTGGCTGAGCGCCGAAGCCATTGACCTGCCGGGTTTCGGTGGCTCGGGCCCGGCGCCGGACGGCAACTACTCCATCGCGGCACACACCAGGGTGGTGATCAGCTACCTGGAGCAGTCCGGACGAGGCCCGGTCCACCTCGTCGGCAACTCCATGGGCGGCGCCATCTCGATCCAGCTAGCGGCCAGCCGTCCAGATCTCGTGCGCACCCTGACACTGGTGTCCCCGGCCGTTCCGGACCTGCGTCCCAAGAAGGGCTCGGATGCGCTGATGCCGCTGCTCCTGCTACCCGGTCTCGGCTCCCGGGTGCTGGCGAAGCTGGACCAGAGCCCGGCCGAGCGGCGCGCCAGGGCAGTCGTCGACCTCTGCTTCGCCCACCCCGAGCTGGTTCCGGCCAACCGGCTGGCCGAGGCGGTCGAAGAGATCGAGACTCGCCGTGGCCATCCGTGGGCGGGCGAGGCGTTCATGAGCTCCTTGCGCGGCCTGGTGCGGACGTACCTCACCGCGGGCAGCCGGTCACCGTGGCACGCGCTGAGCCAGATCAGTGCCCCGTCCCTGGTGGTGTGGGGCCAGCTGGACCGACTCGTCGATGTGGCCAATGCGCCCCGCGTCGCCACCACCCTCCAGGACGCGACCCTGCTCGTACTGCCCGAGGTCGGCCACACCGCCCAGCTCGAGGATCCGGCCTCCACAAGCCGTGCGGTGCTGGCGCTGCTGGCGCGCGCAAATGACGGCAATAAGCAGGCCGGTGTGGGAGTCTGACGCCCGTGACGCGACCGACGGCCCCCCAGCGCCGCCCGCCAGATCGGCCTTCCGCAGGTACACCGCCGACGATGCACAGCAGGTGGCGGCATTTCGCCGCCCGGTACGGGTGGCGTGCCTACGCGCTGCCACTACTGGTCCTGGTGTCGATCTTCGCGCTGTCGACCACGAGCTTCCACAAGCACCGCAAGGCCGGCGTAGACGCCACCGCCGGCAGCATGGCTGTTGCGTCCGGGGCGCAGTCCGCGACGCCGACGCGGACTGCCCCGACGCCCACCCGCACGTCGGCTGCCAAGCCCTCGAGCACGCCGGCAACCCGAGCCCTGGCCCCGCTGGCGTTGCCACCCGGTGCCACGTACAGCAAGAGCGGCAACGGTACGTTCACCACGGTTCCCGGGACCTCGGGTGTGATCGGCAAGGGCCGGCTGTACCGGTTCTCGATCGAGGTCGAGAACGGTGTGGGCGGGGTCGACACCGAGGCCTTCGCCGCCACGGTCATGAAAGCTCTGGGCGACCCGCGCTCCTGGACGCGGACCGGCCAGATCTCGCTGCAGCGGGTCGACACCGGTGCCGTCGACTTCCACCTGAGCCTGGTGTCCTCGCTGACCGTCCGCACGCTCTGCGGCTACAGCTTGCCCGTCGAGACGTCCTGTTATGACGGCGGACAGAGCAGAGTGGTCCTCAACGTGGCGCGCTGGGTTCGCGGGGCGCGGGTGTACCCGGGCGATATCGAGACCTACCGGCTGTATGCGGTGAACCACGAGGTCGGGCACGCGATCGGGCACAACCACAGCCACAGTTGCCTGTCCAATGGCCTCGCGCCGGTCATGATGCAGCAGACCATCGGCACCAAGACGGCCAACGGCACGGTGTGCCGGGCCAACCCGTGGCCCTTCCCCAGTGAAGTCTCCGACGCTCCTGGCGCCGAGCAGCCCGGTGACGGACCGGACAGCGAGTTCTTCCAGCGCAACTCCTGAGCGAGAATGGGAATCCGCGAAGGCCGCCCCGACGTTGTGGCTGGCGTTGATGTGCCGAATCCGTGCGTGGAAGGAACTGAGATCTCGTGTCTCTGCCGCCGCTTGTAGAACCCGCTGAGTCGCTCACCGTCGAAGAGGTGCGCCGCTACAGCCGCCACCTCATCATCCCCGACGTGGCGATGACCGGGCAGAAACGCCTCAAGAACGCCAAGGTGCTGTGTGTCGGCGCCGGCGGACTCGGCTCACCGGCCCTGATGTACCTGGCCGCGGCCGGCGTCGGCACCCTCGGCATCGTCGAGTTCGACGTGGTCGACGAATCCAACCTGCAGCGCCAAATCATCCACGGCCAGTCAGACATCGGGCGGCCGAAGGCGGAATCCGCGCGCGACACCGTGCGCGAGATCAACCCGCTGGTCGATGTCGTGGTGCACAACACCCGGCTCGACAACGACAACGTGCTCGAGATCTTCGCCCAGTACGACCTGATCGTGGACGGCACCGACAACTTTGCCACCCGCTACCTGGTCAACGACGCAGCCGTGCTGCTGGACAAGCCCTACGTCTGGGGGTCGATCTACCGCTTCGACGGCCAGGCATCCGTCTTCTGGAACAGGTACGGGCCCAACTACCGGGATCTCTACCCGGACCCGCCGCCGCCGGGCATGGTGCCGTCCTGCGCCGAGGGTGGTGTGCTCGGCGTGCTCTGTGCCTCGATCGGCTCCATCATGGCGACCGAGGCGGTCAAACTGATCACCGGTATCGGCGAGACGCTGGTGGGCCGGCTGATGATCTATGACGCCTTGGAGATGACCTACAACCAGGTCAAGATCCGCAAGGACCCGAACACGCCACCGATCACCGAGCTCATCGACTACGAGGCGTTCTGCGGAGTGGTGTCCGAAGAGGCACAAGAGGCGGCTGCGGGTGCCACCATCACCGCGGCCGAGCTCAAGGAGCTCATCGAGTCCGGCAAGCCGATCGAGCTCATCGACGTCCGCGAGCCGGCCGAGTGGGAGATCGTGTCCATTCCCGGCGCCAAGCTCATTCCGAAGGACCTCATCCTGCGTGGTGAGGCGCTGCACGAGCTTCCGCAGGACAAGCAGTTGGTGCTCTACTGCAAGACGGGTGTGCGGTCGGCCGAGACGCTGGCCGCCGTGAAGAACGCTGGTTTCTCCGACGCGGTGCACGTGCAGGGCGGCGTGACGGCGTGGGTCAACCAGATCGACCCGTCGCTGCCGTCCTACTGACAGTCGCCGCTCGCCAGGCAGGGATCCGTCGTGTCAGCTGAGAACATTTCGCTGGCCCAACGGATTCTTGCCTGTGTCGAGCTCATTCCCGTCGGTCGGGTGATGTCCTACGGCGATGTGGCCGAATACGTGGGTACGCGGGCTGCCCGCAACGTCGGACGGGTGCTGGCGATGGACGGCGGAACGGTGCCGTGGCACCGGGTGCTCCGCTCGGACGGAACGTGTGCGGAGCACATCCGCGTGGAGCAGCTGGCACGGCTGGCCGCCGAGGGAGTGCCCATCCGGGGTGAGCGGGTCGACTTGGCGGCCGCTCGCTGGGACGGCCGCCAGCTCGGCGTATGACTGAGCCGCACGTTTCGTCGGCCCAGACCGACCGCAGTCGGTTTTGTCGGTGCCTTGTGATGGGATCGTCCTGTGCAATCGAATCCCGCCTTCCGCCTGGTGCGCTCACACCTGCCCATGGTGGTGGTTCCGACTCTGGACGCCGAACAGCAGCGCGTCGTGGCGCACGACCGCGGGGTGCTGCGGGTTCTTGCCGGCCCGGGCACCGGCAAGACCACCACCCTGGTCGAGGCCGTGGTGGACCGTGTTGCCAACCGTGGCGTGCCGGTCGACAACGTGCTGCTGCTGACCTTCTCCCGGCTTGCTGCGGGTCAGCTGCGCGACCGGGTTACGGCGCGTTTGCAGCGCACCATCGCTGAGCCGGTGGCTCGCACGTTTCACTCCTACGCTTTCGGCCTGGTCCGTCAGGCGGCCGTGCTTGCGGGCGATCCACCGCCCCGGCTGCTGTCCGGCTCCGAGCAGGACATCACGCTGCGCGAGCTACTGGCCGGCCGGCTTGCCGACCAGATGGATTCCTGGCCCACGGAGCTGTCTGCCGCGGTGCAGACGCAGGCGTTCACCGACGAGCTCCGGGATCTGCTGATGCGGGCGATCGAGCGCGACGTTACCCCCGAGACGCTCGCCGCTCTGGGGCACAAGCACGGCCGCCCGGACTGGGTGGTCGCGGCCGGGATACTGCGTGAGTACCTGGACGTCACCTCACTGAAGGCGCCAGGCGCCTTCGACGCCGCCGAGCTGATCCAGCGCGCCGCCGCGGAGCTGCGGTCCAACCCGGAGCTGCTGCGAGCGGAGCGCCAGAAGCGGCGCCGGATTTTCGTCGATGAGTACCAGGACACCGATCCCGCTCAGGTACAGCTGCTGAAACTGATCTCTGCCGGAGCCGACGAGCTGGTGCTGATCGGTGACCCCGACCAGGCCATCTACGCCTTCCGCGGCGCGGAGCAGAGCGCGCTGGCTGACATCGACATGCACTTCGGCTCGCTGACCGGCGCTATTCCGGCCGAGCGTGGTGGCCAATTAGAACTCAGCGTTCCCGTCGACACCGTCTCCCTGTCGGTGTGCCGGCGCAGCGGGCCGACGCTGCTGGCAGCGTCACGGCGCATCGCGGCGCGGCTCACCGGTCCGGTGCAACACCGGTCACTGGTATCAGCTCCCGGGCTGCCCGAGGGCAAGGTCGAGGTGACCCTGTTCGGTGCGGCCAGCCAAGAGGCAGCGCACATCGCCTCCGTCCTGCGGCGAGCCCACGTCGAGGACGGCGTGCCGTGGTCGCAGATGGCGGTCCTGGTCCGCTCGGTCGGCCCCGCGGCCGACAGCCTGCGCCGAGGTCTGGTGGCGGCCGGTGTCCCGGTCGGCCAGGCGGTTCGCGGCGCGCTGAGTGAGGAACCCGTCGTCGCGCAACTGCTCGAGTTGCTGCGAGCTGTTGCCGCGCCGAAGGCGTTGAGCCCCGAAGCCGCCGAGGCGCTGCTCGTGGGGCCGGTCGGGCGGGCGGACCCCTTGCAGGTCCTGAGGATGCGACGTCATGTGCGCCGGGCTCCCGGTGGGCCGCTGACGCTGGCGGATCTCATCATCGAGCCGGCAGCGGTGGCGTTCGTGCCCGAGTCGGTCCGCGCTCCGGTGTTTCGAATCCGGGCGGTGCTCGAAGCCGGGACGGAGCTGACGGCTGCCGATGCACCGGCCGAGGATGTGCTGTGGGCCGTGTGGCAGGCCACCGGCCTGGCCGGTCGACTCAATCAGCGCAGTCTCGAAGGTGGGCCGGACGGCGCGCGGGCCGATCGCGCGCTCGATGCCACCCTGGCGCTGTTCACCGAGGCCGCGAAGATGTCGGACCGCACGCCGGGCGGCGGCGTGGGGCAGCTCCACGAGTGGGTGACTCAGCTGCAGATCACCGACGCCGGTTCCGGCGTGCGCCCCCAGGCGACCGACGATGTGGCGATCCTTACCGCGCATGCCAGCAAGGGCCTGCAGTGGCAGGTGGTCTGTGTCGCGGGGGTGCAGGACGGGGTATGGCCGAACCTGCGCCAGCGCGGTTCGCTGCTGGGTGCTGACTTGCTGGTCGACGTGCTCGCCGACCGCGCGGTGGTATCCAGCGGGTTGCTGAGTGAACGGCTCGTCGAGGAACGTCGGCTGTTCTACGTGGCGATCACCCGGGCCAGCCGTTCGCTGCTGGTCACCGCGCTGGACAACGAGGACGCTCAGCCGTCCAGGTTCGTGGAAGAGCTCGACCCGTTGCCCGACACGGTCATCGCCCGGCCGGTGTCCACCCCGTCGCGCAGATTCGTGCTGCCAGGCCTGGTCGCCGAACTGCGCGGGGTGCTCACCGACCCCACCCGGTCGGCCGCTGAGCTGAGCGCCGCGGCCGAGCAACTCGCCCGACTGGCTGAGGCTGGCGTGGCCGGCGCGCACCCGCGGAACTGGTGGGGGCGCGCGGAGTTGTCCAGCGCCGAGCCGATTCGCGGCGCCGCCCAGGGGCCGGTGCCGATCCGGCCATCCAAATTCGAGGCTTACACCGACTGTGAACTGCGTGCGCTGCTCACCGAGCTCGGCGCCACCGATGCAACCGACGAGGTCGCCGCCTCGCTCGGCACGCTCGTGCACTGGGTTGCCGAGCAGGCCACGCCGGATGCGACCGTGGCCGACCTCACCGAACTGCTGGAGCAGGGCTGGTCCAGGCTCGAGTTCGGTGCTCCGTGGCACGCCGTCAGCGAGCGAGCCAGGGCCCAGCGGATGCTCGACGCGCTGGCAAAGTGGCTGTCCGAGAGCCGGTCCCGGCTGACCCTCGTCGCGCGCGAGCAGCCCTTCTCGGTACAGGTCGGCGACGCGCTGCTGTCCGGCAAGGTCGATCGGCTGGAGCGAGACACGGCCGGACGGCTGGTGGTGATCGACCTGAAGACCAGCAAGACCAAGCCAACTCGCGACGAGGTGACCAATCACGCTCAGTTGGCGGCGTATCAGCTGGCGATTGCCGAGGGCGGCTTCACCGACGGTGTACCGGTCGAGCCAGGCGGTGCGCAGTTGGTTCAGGTGGGCGCGCCCACTCCCGGGCACCAGGCTCAGCCGGCGCTCTCCGACTTCGCCGATCCCAGCTGGGTGCACGCCGAACTCGTGCGGATCGCGGCGGTGCTGCGCGGCAACATCGTGGCGGCAAGGCCGGGCAAGGCCTGTGCGCGATGCCTGGTGCGGTCGAGTTGCCCCGCGCAGAACGATGGCAGGCAGGTGACCCAGTGACTACCAAGACCACCTACCGCCCGGTCGACATCGCCCGGATGCTCGAGCTGTTCCCGCCGACCGACGAGCAGGCAGTGGTGATCCAGGCACCGCTGCGGCCCTCGGTGGTCATCGCCGGCGCCGGCTCCGGCAAGACCGAGACGATGGCCGCTCGGGTGGTCTGGCTGGTCGCCAACGAGCTGGTGGCTGCCGACCGCATTCTCGGCCTCACGTTCACCCGCAAGGCCGCCGGCGAACTGCAGCACCGGATCCGCGCCCGACTGAAGTCACTGCAGCGGGCACTTGGCCGGGACTACGAACCGACGGGTGAGCCGACGGTGCTCACGTACGCCGCGTACTCCGGTCGGCTGGTGGATGAGCACGGCATCGTGCTGGGTGCGGAGCCCGGCTCCCGGTTGCTCACCGAGGCGGCCCGTTGGCAGGTGGCCGACTCGGTCGTGCGACATTACGACGGTGCCTTCAGCGTCGAGCCGGGTGTAATTTCTACCGTAACGGAAAGAGTATTGGACCTCTCCGGGCAGCTTGCCGACCACCTGGCCGAGCCGTGCCAGATCCACGAGCTGGCCGCGTACCTGCGCGAGCAACTCGACCCGTTGGGCCCGAAGCCACGCACCCGGCGCGAGTGGCCAGAGAACGTGCAGCGCTTGCGGGACAGCCTGGTGAAGCGCTCTGAGCTGCTGCCACTGGCCGAGCGGTTCGCGGACCAGAAGCGAATGGACGGCCTGCTCGACTTCGCCGACCAGATGGTGATCGCCACCCGTCTGGCGGCACTGCCGGGCGTCGCCGAGATCGAGCGATCCCGCTACGACGTGGTGCTGCTGGACGAGTATCAGGACACCGGCTACGCACAGATCGAAATGCTGGCGGCCCTTTTCGCGGACGGCCGAGCCGTGACCGCGGTGGGTGATCCGCTGCAGTCCATCTACAGCTGGCGTGGCGCAAGCGCCGGCAACATCACCCGATTCAGCCATCGATTCCGCGAAAGCGGTGGCGAGCCTGCGGCCGTCTACTCCCTGATGACCAGCTGGCGTAACGATAGGCGCATTCTCGACGTAGCCAATGAGGTGGCAGCGCCACTCCGGCGGTCCGGCGAGAAGCCGCTGAGCCCCCGGCCGGATGCTCCAGCGGGGCTGGTCACCGCGACCTATCGGGAGACGGTGGCGGACGAGGCCGGCTGGCTCGCGGAGCGGTTGCGCGACGAGTGGGACAACCGGACCGATTGGACCCAGGGGCAGCGGACCCTGGCGGTGCTGGTGCGCAAGCGCTCCGGGATTGCCCTTATCGCACAAGCACTTCGCGGTGCCGGTCTACCGGTTGAGGTGGTGGATCTCGGCGGTCTCCTGACGCTTCCCGAGATCGCCGATGTCCGAGCGGTGTTGCAGGTGTTGGTGGATCACAACTCCGGCGGCTCGCTGGCCAGGCTGCTGACGGGCGCCCGCTGGCGGATCGGCCCCGCCGACCTGGTCGCGTTGCACGAGCGGGCGCGGGCGCAGGCCAGGCTCACCGGCGCTTCGGTCCGCCGTCATCTCGAGGCGGTGACAGACCCCGAGGACGACCCGGACGACACTGATGACGAGGAGCGGATCGAGCCGTCACTGATCGAGGCGCTCGATGACTTGGGCGAGCCTTCGGGCTACTCAGCGGAGGGGTACCGGCGGCTGGCGGACTGCGGAGCGATGCTGCGGCGGCTGCGCAGGCGGCTGGATATGACGTTGCCGGACCTGATCGCCGAGATCGAGCGGGCACTCGGGCTCGATGTGGAGGTCGAGGCGCGTCCCGGGGCCAGCGATGCCGGGCGTGCCAACCTCGACCGGTTCATCGACGAGGCGGCCAGGTTCGCCAGTGACCGTGCCGGTGCCGGGGTCTCTGCCTTTCTCGGTTACCTCAAGGCCGCCGAGCAAGAGGAGTACGGCCTCAAGCCGGCCACGGTGGACGTGCTCCCTGAGCGGGTGCAGGTGCTCACCGTGCACGGCGCCAAGGGCCTGGAGTGGGATGTCGTCGCGGTCGCGGGCCTGGTCACCGATGGCTTTCCGGACGCCGCGAAGAACCATGACTGGGCCAGCACCCCGGCGCTGCTCCCGTCACCGTTGCGCGGCGACCACGACGAGCTGCCGAGGCTCGACTTCACCGGCTGCGGGCACCGCGGCGATGCCGAGGACCGCATCTCCGAACATCGAGAGCGATTGAAGCAGCGGCATCTGCTCGAGGAGCGCCGGCTCGCGTATGTGGCGTTCACCCGCGCTCGTAAGGCGCTGTACGCCTCCGGTGCCGCGTGGGGGGCCGGCTCGAAGCCTCGGGCTGCCTCCATCTTCCTCATCGAATTGGCCGACGGCGCCGGAGCTGAGCCGGCCGGCAACTCCGACGTCGAGATCGATGGCTGGCACGTGGTGGCCGACGGTGACGAGAACCCGCTGACGGCCGACGAGGTGCACGCGAGCTGGCCAGCTGATCCACTGGGCGTGCGCCGAGCCGACGTCGAGCGCGGAGCGCAGCGGGTGCTGGCGGCGATCACCGAGCTGCGCGACGCTGACGCACACGGTCCCGGCGTCGCCGATGCGGACACTCCGCTGGCGGAACTATGGAGGCGGGACGTCGATCTGCTGCTGGCCGAGCGGGCCGCGTCGATGGCCACCGGTCCGATCGACGTGGTGATGCCCGAGCAACTGTCGGTGTCCGACGTGGTGACGCTGTCGGCAGACGCCAGCGAGCTGGCCCGTCGGTTGCGCCGGCCGCTGCCGCAGCAGCCGGCTCGGCACGCTCGGCGAGGAACGGCATTCCACCAGTGGCTGGAGCAGCGGTGGGCCGCGGACGCGCTGCTCGACATCGACGAGCTACCCGGCGCGGTCGATGAACTGGTGGATGACGACGCCCTGGACGACCTCAAGGCGGCGTTCGAGCGCAGCAGCTGGGCAGATCGCACCCCGATAGCCGTCGAGGTCGGCTTCGAGATGTCCTTCGGCGGGCGGGTGGTTCGAGGTCGGATGGACGCCGTCTTCGCCGAGTCCGACGGGCGGTTCACCGTCGTGGACTGGAAGACCGGAAGGCCCCCGACCCGCAAGGATGCCGAGGCCAAGTCTCTTCAGCTGGCGCTGTACCGGCTCGCCTGGGCGTCCATCCAAGGCATCCCGGACTCGCAGCTGGACACGGTCGGGGCGGCGTTCTACTACGTCGGCGCCGATGTCACGGTAGCGCCGACCGACCTGCTGGACGCCGACCAGCTCCGCGAGCTGATCAACGGCCCCGAAGCAGACCCTGTCGATTCAGCAGCGCGGGAACTAGACGCTGCCGAAGCCGCAGAGCCGGAAGCCGCAGAGTCGGAAGCCGCAGAGCCGGAAGCCGCAGAGCGCCCAGCCGGACCGGAAACAGCGGCGTCGGCTGCGAACTCAGCGCCCGGAAGCGGCGGGAAGCCCCGCCGCGCCGAGCCGGACGATATCCTGGGCCCGTGACCAACGACGTTCGCTCCTTCATCGCCGAGCACCACGCCGACCTGCTCACCGATCTCGATCAATGGCTGCGTATCCCCGGCATCAGCGCCCAGCCGGACCGGCACGCCGACGTCCGGCGTAGCGCCGAGTGGTTCGCCGAGGCCTGCCACCGCACCGGATTCCCGACCGTGGAGATCTGGCCGACCGCCGGCCTTCCCGCCGCGTACGCGGAATGGCCCGCCGCCGAGCCGGACGCCCCTACCGTCCTGGTCTATGGACATCACGACGTGCAGCCGGTAGATCCGATCGAGCTCTGGCACACCGACCCGTTCGAGCCCACGGTGGACGGACCGGTGCTGCGCGCGCGGGGAGCCTCCGATGACAAGGGCCAGTTGCTGTTCCACCTGCTCGGCGTGCGCGCGCACCTTGCCGCCACCGGCCGGAGCACTCCGCGGGTGACCCTGAAGCTGCTCATCGAGGGCGAAGAGGAGTCCGGTTCGCCGTACTTCGAGACGCTGCTGAGCGATCGCCGCGACCGCTTGGATTGCGACGTGGTCGTGATCACCGATACCGGCATGCTCGCCGAGACGGTGCCGAGCGCTGTGACCGGCATGCGAGGCATGGTGTCGGCCACGGTGGAGTTCCACGGCCCCGACCTCGACCTGCACTCGGGCTCCTTCGGTGGCGCGGTGCCCAACCCGGTCACCGCGATCGCGAGGCTCGCCGGGGCGTTGCACGACGCCGAGGGCAGGGTCCAGGTACCGGGTTACTACGATGACGTGCTGGAGCTGACCGACAAGGAGCGTGACCTGTTCGAGCGCGTTCCCTTCTCGGAGATCGGCTTTCTCGGCACGGCCAAGTCACGAGCCCTGGCCGGCGAGTCGGGGTACTCGACGCTGGAGCGACTGGGTGGCCGGCCGACTGCGGAGGTGAACGGAATCGGTGGTGGGTATCAGGGCGACGGCACCAAGACCATCGTTCCCAGTGACGCTTTCGTGAAGCTGTCCTTCCGCCTGGTGGCGAATCAGCAGCCGGCGAAGATCAAGGCAGCAGTGGACAGCTTCATCGCCGAGCACACGCCGCCGGGCATCACCAGTCACGTGGAGTGGGAGGGTGATGGCGTGTCGCCGTGCCTCGTGGACATCGAAACCCCGGCGTTCGGCGCGCTGTCCCGGGCGATATCCGCCGGCTTCGACACCGACCTCGTCCTGCCGACCCGGGAGGGCGGTTCGGGGCCGGAGGCGACCATCCAGCAGGTGATCCCGGCGCCGATGGTATTCCTCGGTGTGGGACTGCCCGACGACCAGATCCATGCACCGAACGAGAAGGTCACCCTTTCGATGCTGTACCGCGGCGCCGAATCGGCTGCCCACTTGTGGCAGGAGTTCGCTGAGCTCGGCCGCGAGGGTCTGCGGGGCTGACGCGTGATCGAGTTCGGGTACCCCGTTGAGCAACCGTCGGGCTCCGGTCAGCGTCCGGGTCCTGGCCACCGACGAGTGCTGGGCTGGCTGGGTATTGCCGCGGCCGTGGTGCTCGTCCTCGTGGTGGCCCTGCTGATCGGCCGGCACAGTGGTGGCCAGGCGCCCAACGCCGGCACGGCCTCCTCCCTGATACCCAACCCGAGCCAGAGCAACCCGAGCCAGAGCAACCCCGGCCAGGGCGGCCCGAGCCAGGGCGGCGCGGCTGGTTTGCCGGCGGTCGCCTGCCCGGACATCCGTGACGAGCAGTCGCACCTGGCGTACCGCTGCATCGACAACTACCTGGCGCAGGACGGCTCCGACACCTACCTCGGCCTGCGGATCTCCCTCAACCACGAGGTCGAGCCGCGCTGGATCATCAGCGAGGGATCGGGAAATCCAGCCAGCCTGGCGAGCCCTCCGAACAACACCGTGGTCGATTACCGGACCGTTCCGGCGGCCACGTCGGCGGGGGTGCAGGCGGAGGTGGAGCGGCGAGCCGGCCTCGCCCTGGCGCAGGCCTACGGGGACACCCCCGTCACCAGAACGTTGTCCGCCCGCGTCCGGAACTTCTCCGGTGTGGTCGGCTACCAACTCAGCACCGAGGTGACGGTCGACCCGGTGTACCGGACGACGCGCGGACTCCAGGTGCGGACCGAACGGCTGTGGGTCGTCGGCCTGCCTACCAAGGCCGGGGTCAGCATCTTCATGATGTCCATCCCTGACCAGCGGGCGGACCTCTGGGTCAAGGCGGAGTCCGTCGTGGGCACCGTCCACGTCATCTGATGCTCGCGCTTGGTTAGGGTGGCGGTGTGGCCACCAAAGTGCCGACCCGAGAGTCGCGCGTCTCTACCCTGCCGTCCCTGTCGTTCGAGCTCGTCCATCACAAGCTGCGCAACGGCTTGCGGGTGGTGCTCGCTCCGGACCGGCGCTCGCCGGTCGTCGGCATCGCGGTTCTGTACGATGTCGGATTCCGCTCCGAGCCCGAGGGGCGCACCGGCTTCGCGCACCTGTTCGAACACCTCATGTTCCAGGGGTCGGCGAACCTCGACAAGCTCGAGCACTTCCGCTACGTCCAGTCCTCGGGTGGAATGTTCAACGGCAGCACGCACCTGGACTACACGAACTACTTCGAGGTGCTGCCGTCGAGGGCGTTCGAGCGGGGCCTGTTCCTCGAAGCCGACCGCATGCGCGCGCCGCGGATTACCGCGGATAACCTTGCCAACCAGATCGACGTGGTGAAAGAAGAGATCCGCGTCAACGTTCTGAACCGGCCCTACGGCGGGTTTCCGTGGCTGGTGCTACCCGAAGTCCTGTACGACACTTTCCCCAACGCCCATAACGGTTATGGCGGGTTCGAGGACCTCACCAACGCCACCCCGGAGGACGCGGAAACGTTTTTCGACAGCTACTACGCCCCGGCGAACGCGGTGCTGTGCGTGGCGGGGGACATCGACGCCGACAACGCCATCGAGCTGATCGAGCGGCATTTCGGCGGGATCAAGCGACGTAAGAAGCCGGTGCGCCCGAACTTCGCGGAGCCGCCACTGACCGCCGAACGGCGCCGGGTCGTGAACGACGCGCAGGCGCCGATGCCGGCTGTGGCGCTCGGTTACCGGCTGCCCGACCCCGGAGCGGACCTCAACGTCTACCTCGCCTCTGTGCTCCTCGCCGAGATCCTGTCCGACGGGGACGCCTCCCGGCTGAACCGCTCGCTGGTGCAGTCCAAGCGGCTGGTGACCGACGTCAGCGCCTACCTCGGCACGTTCGGCGATCCGTTGGAGGAGCGGGATCCCACCCGGCTCAACATCACCGCCTTCTACGCCGACCCGAACGCGACGCAGGCCGTCATCGACGCGGTTGACGTCGAACTCGACCGGGTGGCGGCCGATGGCACCGAGGCAGGCGAGCTCGATCGGGTCCGGGTGAAGCTGGCGGCCACGATCTCGCGGGAGCTGGATCACGTGATGAACCGCAGCCTCGAATTCGCCAAGTTCGAAATGCTGTTCGGCGACGCCTCGATGATTCTCCGACTGCCCGCGCTGCTGAGCCAGGTGAGCGACGCCCACATCCGCGCCGCCGCAGCGCGTCTGACCCCCGACAGCAGAGCCGTTGTCGAACTTCTCCCCGGAGCCGCCAAGTGACCGCCGTGCTGCCCGTCCCCGGTCTGACCGATCCGGCGAAGCCCAAGAAGCTCAGCGCCTCCGAGCGCACTCTGCCGTCCGGCCTTCGGGTGGTGGCGGTCCGCCGTCCGTCCGTGCCGATGGTCGAGGTCCGGCTGCGGGTGCCGTTCTTCTCCGGCAAGGCGAGCCACCTCGCGCGTGCGACGCTGCTCTCGGGGACCATCCTGACCGGCACCGGTGAGCGGGACCGGATCGGTCTCGCCGTCGCGCTGGGGCAACTGGGCGGCGACATCTCGGTTTCGGTGGACGCCGATCGGCTCCAGCTCTCCGGCTCGGCCCTTGCCTCGCGGTTACCCGCCCTGCTCGACCTGTACGCCGAGATCCTGTCCTCGGCCAGCTACTCCGCCACCGAGGTGGCGGGTGAGCGTGAGCGGCTGATCGAGCGCATCACCATGTCGCGGGCACAACCGGGCGTCATCGCGAACGAGGCGCTGGCCCGGCGGGTGGCGCCAGGGCATCCGTACGCAGAGCTGCTGCCGAATACCGAGGCGGTCGCGGCGACCACGGCCAGCCAGCTGCGCAACCTGCATCGTGACCTGGTGCTGCCCGAAGGCTCCCTGCTCGTGATCGTCGGCGACGTGTCGGCGTCCCGGGCGCTGGATGTGGCGGAGTCGGCGCTCGCCGAGTGGACGGGCGGACCGGCCAAGGTCAAGCTCGCGCCACTGCCGGCGCTGCGGCCAGGACCGCTGCAGATCATCGACCGGCCGGGCTCGGTGCAGACCTCGATCCGGCTGAGCGGAACCGCGCTACCCCGCCGCGACGAGCGGTATTCAGCCCTGCAGCTGGCGAATCTGATCTTCGGCGGGTACTTCTCCTCGCGGTGGGTCGAGAACATCCGCGAGGACAAGGGCTATTCGTACTCGCCGCGCAGTGGGCTCGACCACCTTGCCCTCGGCTCGTCGTTCACGGTGACAGCGGATGTGGCCACTGAGGTGACGGCCCCGGCCATCCTCGAGACGATGTACGAGCTCGGCCGGATCGCGTCGCTGCCGGTGACCGAGACCGAGCTGGAGTCGGTACGCCAGTACGCGATCGGCAATCTCGCCATGTCGACCTCGACTCAGGCGGGCATCGCGACGACCCTGTCGACTCTGCTGGGGACAGGTCTGAGCATTGACTGGCTGGCCGAGCAACCCGTGCGGCTGTCCAAGGTGACGGTGGCCGAGGTCGCCGAGGTGGCGTCGGAGTTCCTGTCGCCGCGCAAGCTGGTGGGTGTCGCGGTCGGCGACGCGACGACGATCACGGCTCCGCTGTCCCGGGTCATCGACGTCGAGTAGGCGACATTGACCCTGTCCACAGATCCCTGGCAGCTTCCCGAGGTGCCGGTGCTGTCGCGCTCGGCGCACGACCGCATCGCGCACCGCCGCGATGACGACGGGTGGCTGGCCCGGGCGTGGCAGAACCCGAGCAGCCAGGTGCTGGTGGTCTCGGCCGATGGAACCGCGGCGCTGCGCCCGGACGCCGACCGACCCAGGCTGACCTTCCGTGTGCCGTCGGAGGTGCAGGGCATCGCCGGTGTTCGGGTGCTACTGGGCGACGCCGACGGCCTGGTGTACTTCGCGCTGTTGGCCGCCGAGCAGGTCGCCGAGCCGGACTGGTCGAGCCTGCGGGCGCTGGCCACCGGTCTGTCCGACATCGACGTCGGTCTGCTGACCGCGGCGGTGGCACTGCAGGCGTGGCATCAGCGCCACCCACGCTGCCCACGGTGCGGTGCCGCCACCGAGCCCGCGCAGGCCGGCTGGAGTCGCCGGTGCCCGGTCGATTCCTCGGTGCACTTCCCGCGGACCGATCCCGCCGTGATCATGCTCGTCCACGATGGCGCGGGCCGGTGCGTGCTGGCCCGTGGCCCGCAGTGGGCGCCGGGTCGGATGTCGGTGCTCGCCGGCTTCGTCGAGGCGGGGGAGTCCGCAGAGGCAGCCGTCGCGCGAGAGGTTGCCGAAGAGGTCGGCGTCCAGGTCCGCGACGTCCGCTACATCGCCAGCCAGCCACATCCCTTTCCGGCCTCGCTGATGCTGGGCTTCACCGCGCGCCTGACCGGCGATGCCACGCTGCGGATCGACGACGAAGAGATCGCCGAGGCCGGCTGGTTCACCCGCGACGATGTTCGGCGGGCGTCGGACTGGGGCGACGAGGGCGCGAGCTCGGTGTCTGAGGGCGCGCTGCTGCGCGCCTTGCCCCCGAGGATGTCCATCGCCCGCCAGTTGCTGCAGATGTGGCTCGAAACCTCAGACTGAGGACCTACTCCTCGCGCGGGCGGGTGAACAACGCCGGATGCGACGGATCGTCATAGCGCAGCACCACATCGGCCTGCCCTGCCGGATCGACGTCGATCTCGTACCGGTCGAAGGCCGGTAGCGCCCAGGCCTCTTCCGCGGGCGCGAGCCGGCGAAGCGCCTGCCGGCTGACCGAGAAGTGGACGACGATGTCGAAGGCCAGACCGGTGTCGAGCAGCAGCTCGCCGCGCACCAGCACAATGGCCTCGGCGGCCAGCGGCACCGGCGGAGTCCGGGCTGACCGGTTGCTGACCGGGTCGCGCAGGGCAGGCAGATAGCTGCCGGTGCCGCCCGCGCCCAGCGGCTTGAGCACCTCGCGCTGCAACGCCGCGGTGTCCAGCCATCCGGTGTAGAAGGACTCGACGTCGGTCTTGCCGTACTCGAACCGCAGCGACGCGTCGCGATAGAAGTCCACTCCGCGCACCGTGGCCACGGGATGGCCCCGCACCGCGAGCCGCTCGGCCACGCCGGTGATCAGCGGCTCGAGGTCCACCCATCCGGGCGCGTCCAGTGCGACCCGGAGCGGATGCGGTTGTCCGGCGTGCGCGATGTCGGTCTGCCGCTGGAGGAACAGCTCGGTGAGCCGGCCCGCGAGTAGGCCCGGGCTGATGGGGTTGAAGCGCCTCACGCCAGCGCGCGAAGCTTCTCCTGCACCTGGGCGACAGAGGGGTTGGTGAGTGCCGATCCGTCGGAGAACTCGAGCGTGGGCACCGTCTGGTTGCCACCGTTGACCTGCATCACGCGAACGGCAGCGTCCTCGTCCCGCTCGATGTCCACCTCGTCGAACCTGATGCCCGCGCGGTCCAGACCGCCCTTGAGCCGGGCGCAGAAGCCGCACCACGAGGTGGTGTACATCGTGAACGAACCAGTCATGGTCGGAACAGCCCTTCGAGCGGGGACGGTGTGCACCTGTAGCAGCACGCGCCGGGTTGGGAATGTTCCCCGCCACCTTCGTCCACCGCGCCGACGGTTCTGTCAGACGGCGTTGGCAGGATGCAGGGGTGACTTCAGCCAGCTCGCCCACGCCGCAACTCACCGGCAACACGGGCGCCGACCGGATCCTGGCCGGCCTCGATCCTGAGCAGTCCGAGGCCGCGCAGGCGGTTCGCGGTCCGGTGTGCATCCTGGCCGGTGCCGGCACCGGCAAGACGAGGGCCATCACCCATCGCATCGCCTATGCGGTGGCCACCGGCGCCGTGCCCCCCGAGGCGGTGCTCGCCGTGACGTTCACCGCGCGGGCGGCCGGTGAGCTACGCACCAGGCTGCGCGCCCTCGGTGCCAACGGCGTACAGGCACGGACCTTCCACGCCGCGGCGTTACGCCAGCTCAGCTATTTCGCGCCGCAGATCCTCGGCGGTCCCATGCCCGAGGTCGCCGGCAACCCGATCCGATGGGTGTCCCAGGCCGCCAACCGGCTGCGGCTGCGCACGGACAAGACCGAACTCCGGGACCTCGCCAGTGAGATCGACTGGGCGAAGTCCTCGCTGGTGTCACCGGGCGAGTACGTCACCGCGGCGGCCGGTGCGAACCGCGGCATCTCCCTCACGCCCGCCAAGGTTGCCGAGGTTTACGCCGGCTACGAAGAGGCGAAGCGGCGCAACGACGAGATCGACTTCTCCGACCTGTTGCTCATCATGGCCGGTGCCCTCGAAGAGCTTCCCGACGTCGCCCGGGCGGTGCGCGCCCAGTACCGCTACTTCGTGATCGACGAGTACCAGGATGTCTCGCCGGTGCAGCAGCGCCTGCTGGACGCCTGGGTCGGCGACCGCCGCGACCTGTGCGTCGTCGGTGACGCCAACCAGACCATCTACTCGTTCGCGGGTGCGAAGCCGTCCTACCTGCTCGAGTTCGCTGACCGCTATCCCGACGCCACCGTCGTCCGGCTGGAACGCGACTATCGATCCACGCCGCAGATCGTCGAGCTGGCCAACCGCTTGATGAGCGGCGCGCAGCAACGCGGCGCCGGCCACCTCAGGCTGATCGGTCAGCGCCCGGACGGCCCCAAACCGACGTTCGCCGAGCACGACGACGAGGTCGCCGAGGCAGCGGCTGTCGCCTCGACCGCCAAACGGCTGATCGTCGAGGGGACGCCGGCGGCCGAGATTGCCATCCTCTTCCGGATCAACGCCCAGTCCGAGGTGTACGAGCAGGCGCTCACCGACGCAGGCATTTCGTACGTGCTGCGTGGCGGCGAGCGCTTCTTCGAGCGAGCCGAAGTCCGCCAGGCGCTCGTCCTGCTGCGTGGCGCCGCGCGAGCCGATGACGGTTCGGTGCCGCTTCCGCAGTCCGTCGCCGAGGTGCTCAGCTCGGTGGGCTGGAATCTCGAGCACCCGCCGCCGGGTGGCGCCGCGCGTGAGCGCTGGGAGTCGCTCGCGGCTCTGGTGAACCTGGCCGAGCAATTCGTGACCGAGCTCCCCGAGGCCAGGCTCGACGAGTTCAATGCCGACCTCGAGCAACGCGCGGCGTCGCAGCACGCGCCGACCGTGCAGGGAGTGACGTTGGCATCGCTGCACTCGGCGAAGGGACTCGAGTGGGACGCCGTCTTCCTGGTCGGCGTGACGGATCAGACGATCCCGATCCAGCACGCCACCACCGAAGAGCAGTTGGCCGAGGAGCGGCGGCTGTTCTACGTCGGCATCACCCGGGCGCGGCAGCGACTGATGCTGTCGTGGGCACTGGCTCGCAACCCCGGTCAGGCGCGTCGGCGCAAGCCCAGCCGATTCCTCGACGGGCTGCGGCCCGGTGAAGGAACCCGGCAAGCGGGCACCCCCAAACGTGCCAAGGTGGTTCCGCAATCCGAGGACGCCGCGGCCTTCGGACGGTTGCGGACCTGGCGCAAGAAGCAGGCCGAGGCGCAGGGTGTGCCCGCCTACGTCGTCTTCTCCGACGCGACGCTGGTGGCGATCGCCAACCGCGCTCCGAGCGACGACACGGAGCTGGCCCAGGTTCCCGGAGTCGGGCCGACGAAACTCGAGCGCTACGCCGAACCGGTGCTCGCCGTGCTGGCGGGTCAGGACCCGGAGCCCGTCGAAATCCCCTGAGCTGAGGAATGCCCTGTCCACCGCGGTGAATTGGGGTCCAGGGCTCGTGCCGTTGGCGCTCGGCCACCCGGGTATTTGCCACCACTAGGAAACTCGAAAAAAGAATTCTCGAAAATAGTTTGTGCGCATCCGATGAGCTCCGATAGCCTCGCGTACACACAAGCAACCGACCCGCGCGCCGCCACCGAGCGTCGCGTCGAGATCGCCGAGGAGGTGCCGGACATGTCGAACTACCTGATGATCAACGCAGCCACTGACGTCGCGGCTGCCTTCGGTGCTGTTGTCGTCGGCGCTGCCTTCACCGTGAACGTCTCTCCGAAGCACCGTCAGCTCGCTAGCACCGGAATGACCGATGGTCGGACCCGTCGACCTCCTGAGATACCGCTCTGAACATCCTGAGCGATCCTCTCGAGGCCGCGGATTCCCTGACCGGGAAGCCGCGGCCTTTGTCATTTCCGGACGGCAGTCAATTTTCCCGTTCCAGCACCGAGACAACTGAATACGGACATCCATCAGACATCAACTAGGAGGTGAACCGACGTGTTCGCGATCGGAGCTCAGCCGGAGCCGAGCCAGCCGTGGGTCGTGGCCGAACCGCAGGCCGCTATCTCGATGTGTGAGCCACTGGCGCCCACCGTCGACCCTGCATTCGGCGCCGACATCGAGGGCCTGCCGTGCCGCTCGTTCGACGCTGATCTGTGGTTCGGTGAGACTCCCGCCGAACTCGAGCAGGCCAAGACGCACTGCGCCGAGTGCCCGGTACGTGCCGGGTGCCTCGCCGGGGCCTTGGATCGGCGCGAGCCGTGGGGCGTCTGGGGCGGGGAGATCTTCAGCCAGGGAACCGTCATCGAGCGCAAGCGACCCCGTGGCCGTCCGCGCAAGACCGTCGTCGCGGCATGAACGGCGCTCCCACGTCCGGCGTCCACGACGCCATCGCCAGCCGTCTCACCTGGGTCGGTGGAAGAACATTCAGCAGCACGTCTCTAGCAAGGAGCACCACCATGTATTCGATGTACGAAGCACTCGCGCGAGAGCGAATGCGGGAGCGGCGGGAGCAGGCCGCGCAATCGCGGCTGTGCTCGCAGCTGGCCTCGGCCCGGCTCTGGCGGCGGGTGGCGGCCTACTCGGCCCGTCAGGAGGCGCGCTCTCAGCGTCACCTCGCGGAGCGGTCGGCGGTCGACTACCAGCTCGTCGCGTAACGACGCCGGTGTGGGTCCCTTACCGCCTGAGGCGATGTGGTCTCGGGCCCGGCGGGCTCCGGAGTCGTTCGAGAAGACCCCACGGTTCCGCCAGCTCGCGTGGTTGCCGCACTTCGGGTGTGATGGCGGGATGGATGAACCAGCGAAGGCGTGCCAGCTGTGCGGGCGCACAAGCGATCCGGCCACTGAGGGTGATCCGCCGCTGGCTTGGTCGATGGACCGGACCGGCGAGCGGGTCAGCTGGACCTGTTCCAGCTGCGCTGCCCAGCACGTTCGCTCGATCGAGGCGAAGCTGGCACCGGAGTGGTGGTGAGTTCGCTCGGGCGAGCTGTCGCGTGACCCAGTGGCGACCACTCAGGCAGCGAAGCCGGGCTGCCACCGCTCGGCGATCTCGCGGTACGGCGCCCGCGCCCCGAGCTGGCACAGCACCCCGATCGAGCCCAGCGTCACCCGGTGCAGCAGCAGGTACTCGGGCGGCAGATTGAGCATGCGGCCGACTCTGGCAGCTTCGTTGCGGGGGTCAGCGATGCGCTGGGCCTGCTCGCGCATCCAGTCCCTGGTGAACGTGAACTCCGGTTCCGCCAGCGGTTCCAGGATCGGGCGCAGGTAGTCCATCACCCGGTCGCCGTCGATCTCCATACCCTTGCGGATGAAGCGCTCCTCCTGCATCTCGGTGATCACCGCGTCCGTCTTGCCTTCGAGCACCAGCCGCGTCAGCCGCCCCAGTGGCTCCGGAGCCCCGGTGGGCAGCCGGGCCATCGCCCCGAAGTCGAGGACGCCGAGCCGGCCGTCGTCGAGCAGCCGGAAGTTGCCGGGGTGCGGATCGGCGTGCAACAGACCGGCACGCTGCGGTGCCGAGAAGTGCAGCAGCGCCAACAGGCAGCCGGCCCGATTGCGCTGGTCCTGCGTTCCGGTGGCGATGATCTTCGACAGCGGCGTCCCCTCGAGCCATTCGCTGACGATCACCTTCGGCGCGCTGGCGACGACGCGGGGCGCGACGATCTCGGGGTCGCCGTCATAGGCGGCGGAGAATTGGCGTTGAGCCTCGGCTTCCAGGGTGTAGTCGAGCTCCTCGCTCACCCGATCCTTCAGCTCGGTGAGCAGCGGCTTGACGTCGAGGCCGGGAGAGATCCGGCCGAACAGCTTGGCGAAGCGGGACAGCTGGTTGAAGTCAGCCATCAGGGCCGGCCCCGCGCCGGGGTACTGGATCTTGACCGCGACCTCCCGGCCGTCGGTCCAGACGCCGCGGTGCACCTGGCCGATCGAGGCGGCGGCGGCAGGAAGGTCCTCGAAGGAGGTGAACCTGGATCGCCAAGAGGTGCCGAACTGCTCGTCGAGGACGCGGTGCATCACCTCCGGCGGCATCGGCGGGGCTGCCTCCTGGAGCTTGGTGAGCGCTTCGCGGTAGGGTGCCGCGGATTCCTCCGGCAATGCGGCTTCGAAGACCGACAGCGCCTGCCCGAACTTCATCGCTCCACCCTTGAGCTGTCCCAGCACCGTGAAGAGCTGCTCGGCGGTGCGTTGGGCCAGTTCGGCCTGGACGTCCTCGGCCGATTGCCCGGTGAGGCGCTTTCCGATCCCTAGGGTCGCTCGTCCAGCGACTCCCAGGGGGAGCCGCGCCAACCGAGCTGTACGTGCCATGCCGCGCTGTGGAATTTCAGTCACGCCCCCATTCTGCCGTGTTGGGCAGATCGGGTGGCCGCGCCGCAGTCGCAACTGTCATGTGGCGGCCACGATCGGCGCCTGAGCCGCCAGTCAGGAAGCTGCCATTCCAAGGTCGCCCCGAGGGTGGCCGGCTCCCGCCGGTCCAGGTACGCCAGCGCCTGACTCACGGCAACACCGGACGTGGCGACGCACAGCGCCACGTCCGAGGTCAGCCGACGCCTCGGACGTGAGGCGAGCTGGACGGCGAGCGCCGGCCACGCGGGGTCGCGGTCGATGCGGTGCAGGTCGGCACAGCGCAGGCAGCCGGTGACGCCGGGCAGCACGAGCGGGCCGATTACCGCACGGGAACCGTCCACGCTGGCCGACAGGTGCGCGAGGCCGTCGAGCTGGAAGCTGGTCCGCACGGCCGTCTCTACCGGCGCCGGATCGGTGAGGATCACCAGATCGGCCAGCCGGTCGCGGGGGATCGGCGTGGTGTCGACGTCAGGTGCCGAGCGGCGGATCGCGTCCAGCGCGGCTACCCCGAAGCGCCGGCCCTCGTCCACGGGCGTCAGGCCTCCGGGACAGGAGTCGGCCGCGGCGACGTCGCCTCCGTGCACCAATTGCACCCAGCCGACTCCCGCGGCGGCGAGGGTGGCCGCAACCGAGGCGGCCAGCCGGGAGGTGCCGTGTACGGCGACAGCTGAGGCGCGACGCGCTCGCAACACCGCTTCGGCGGCGTCACCGACGCACGCGCGCAGCGCACCGAGATCCGGCAGAAGGTGTGCGGGCAGTGGCTGGGGCGAGGCCCCGTGAGCGGCCGGGGTGTCCGGAACGGCAGGCTGCTCAGAGGAGTTGGTCAGGAAACCCGCGCTGTCGAGTGCGTCGCGCAATTCGGCCAGCGCCGGGTCCGCCGCCGGTGGACCTGCTGCGGACTGCTCGGGCCTGGTTTGTCGATGGCTCCGGGATTGCTCACGTGGCAGCAGAGCCGACATCTCATCGGGGCCGACGTTCTCGATGACGACCCGTCGCTGCCCCAGTTCCAGTTGAACAACCCGGGCGGATCGCCACAACACCACGGCGGCGTTGTTCAGCCGACGATGGGAAGTCTCAACCTGAGACGTGGCACCAGTGGCCAGCGCCGAGGTGTCGGCCGCCGCCGCGGCGCCCTTGCGAGTGCTCATCCGATCACCTTGACACAGCGCAGTGACGGGTCCTGGGCTTGTCCACAAGGGTGGGCGTAAACCCTCAACCCAATGTCCACACTTGTGGAGCGCCCTGTGGATAACCATGGGACGACGCGCCGCCGATCCGTTGACAACCTGTGGAGGACGATATGCGTCGCGCGTCTCGCGGCTGCTCCACCGGGACGAGGCCAGTCGGCGCGCCGGCGCATGAGTTCTTGTCGGTACCGCCGCCTAGGCTCCCGCTATGGCCGAATCACTCCTTGGCGGAGCGCCGCGCGACACTCCGCCCACGATCGAGATCCGACGCAGTGCCCGTCGACGACAAACCGTGGCGGCGTACCGAGATGGCGACAAGATCATCATCTTGATGCCGGCCCGGACGCCGAAGGCCGAAGAAGAGCGTCTGGTCGCGGAGATGGTGGGGCGCGTCACCCGACGTGAGGCGAAGCTCTCTCAAGCGGGTCCTCGGGGGAGTGACAGCGCCCTGGTCGCCCGCGCGCGCCAGTTGTCCAGCGACTACCTGCAGGGTCTCCCGCGGCCTTCCAGCGTGCGCTGGGTCACCAACATGAACCACCGGTGGGGCTCGTGCACGACTACGGATGGCACCATCCGGCTGTCACACCGGCTGCAGTCCATGCCGTCGTGGGTGATCGACTACGTCCTCGTTCACGAGCTCAGCCACCTGCTGCAGCCCGGCCACGGGCCCGAGTTCTGGGCGTGGGTAGATCGCTACCCGCGCACCGAGCGAGCCCGGGGCTACCTCGAAGGCGTCGCCACCGCGGCTCAGCTGCCCGGCGTGGTCCCGGGGGAGTCAGGGTCATCCGAACTGGCGGACTGCGACTCATCGGACTGAGGATCACCGGACTGCGACCCACCGGACTGAGAGCCGGGTCCGGGCTCGGGCTGGCTCGGGTCACGCAACTCGGGGACCGACAGCTCCAGGGACGTGCCGTAGCTGCGGGCGAAGTTCTCCGGATCATCCAGGTCGTCCGCGCTCGGCAGCAGGTCGGGGTGGTTCCACAAGCCGTCGCGTACCGACGCGCCGTGCTGCTCCGTCATCGCCGTCCACAGGGATGCGGCGTCGCGCAGCCGGCGTGGTCGCAGTTCCAGCCCCACCAGGGTCGAGAAGGTCTGCTCGGCGGGACCACCGGAGGCGCGGCGGCGACGGACCGCCTCTGCCAGCGCGTCCGAGCCCTGCATCCGGTCACGGGCGGCTGTGGCGACCACGGTGTCCACCCAGCCCTCGATCAGAGCGAGCAAGGTCTCCAGCCGGCGCAGTGCGGCGTTCTGGGCATCGGTGTTCTGAGGCTCGAACAATCCCCCGGCCAGGGCGTTCTGCATGGACTCCGGATTGGTGGGGTCGATGTCGGCGAGCGCGGACGAGATCGCATCCGCATCGATGGAGATGCCGCGACCGTAGGCGTCGACGGCCTCGATGACCTGCTGGCGCAGCCACGGGACATGGCTGAACAGCCGGTGGTGCGCCGCCTCGCGCAGCGCCATGAACAGCCGGACGTCGGCGATCGGGCGACCGAGCCCGGCGGCCAGCACGTCGAGGTTCGCCATCACCAGGGCGCCGGTGCCCTTCGGCCCCAGCGGCAGCCCGATCTCGGTGGCCGACACGACCTCGCCCGCGAGAGCGGCGATGCCCTGCCCGAGCTGAGCGCCGAACATCATGCCGCCCAACTGGGTGAGCATGGGCGCCATCGGGCCGGCCTGCGCGGCGACCTCGGGCGGCAGCGCGCTCGACATGGCGGCGACGACTCTGGTCGCCACCGGATCGCACAGCGCGGCCCAGGTGCCCATCGTCTTCTCGACCCATTCGACCTGGCTCCAGGCCTCGGTGATGGTGACACCGGAGGGCAGGTCGGTCGCGCCGTCCAGCCACAGGTCTGCCAGCCGCAGGGCGTCCGCGGCGGCCGACCTGTCGGCGGCGGACACGCTGTGGTGCTGGGCGGCCAGGGTAGAGATGGCCAATTGGCGCGCGAGATCCCAGTTCACCGGGCCGCCGGAGCCCCACAGCAGCCGTTGCAGTTCCGCGAAGAGCGGGATCTTGGCGGACAGATCGTCCGGGTCGTTGCCCGGCTCGTTCTGGCCGAACTGCCCGAAACCAAATCCGAAGTCGTTCATTCCAGTCACGTTAGCGTCAACGGTCGGCGCCCGGGGAGCGTGCCCGCCGCGCTGCGCTCGCAGCGAACACCGGCCGGTAGCCGGCGTTGCGGCGCGCGTCCGTCCATGGTGTGTGCCTGGCGTTTACCGTGTGCGTCATGGCATGGATGTGGTGGTTGCTCGCACCGGTCGCCAGCACGGCGATCGGAGCGACGGTGATCTGGTGGCGTGCGTGGCGCGAGCGCTCCGGCGCGTGGCGGACATCCGGCGCGATGTCAGAGCACCGTGCGCTGCTACGGGCGCTGCCGCAGGGCCGGGCCGCCGAGCCGGTCCCGGTGACCATACGAGTGCTCCATCGAACCGCCGAGACGCCTCCTCAGCGGGTGCCAGATCTCGGCCGCTAGCATGTCGGCAATGTCTCGTCAGTTACGCACCCTCGTATTCGGTGCGGTCCTGTGCCTGGTGCTGGCGATTCTCAGTTTCGGCATGCGGGTGCCCTATCTCGTCCTCGGGCCCGGACCTACCTTCAACACCCTGGGCACGGACAGCGGCAAGGACATCATCGCGGTGTCAGGCCACCCGGTCACCAAGACGACGGGCCACCTGAACCTGATGACGGTGTCCGCCGACACTCAGAACACCACCATCGCCGGCGCCATCAACGGCTGGTTGCGTCACGACGAGGTGGTGGTGCCGCACGACAGCATCTACCCGCCGGGAACCTCACGGCAGCAGCAGAACGCCCAGGACGCCGAGGACTTCACCGCCTCGCAGGACAATGCAACGGCCGCGGCCGCATGCGAGCTGGGCTATCCCAAGGGCTTCGGGGTGATCTCGGTCGCGTCGGACTCGCCGAACGCCTCGGTATTGAAGCCGGGGGACCGGTTCGTATCGGTGGCGGGGGTCAAGATCACCGAGGACGCCGCCCTTCGCAAGGTGCTCGCCGACCACAAGGCCGGCGACACACTTCCCACTGTGGTGATCCGTGGCGGCAAGCCGGTGACGGTGCAGGCGGTTCTCGGTGCGCACGCGTCCGGAAGCAGCACACCCCGGCTCGGCATCACCGTGGGCGAGGGCTGCCTGCCGCCGTTCGAGATCTCCCTGAGCCTCACCGGCATCGGCGGCCCGTCGGCGGGGTTGATGTTCACCCTCGGCATCATCGACAAGATCAGTGAGCACGACCTGACGCACGGACGGTTCATCGCCGGCACCGGCACCATCGACCCGAGTGGCAAGGTCGGGCAGATCGGCGGGATCTCGCTGAAGATGATCGCGGCCAAGCGGGCGGGCGCCACGATCTTCCTCGCACCGGCCAGCAATTGCGCTGATGTGCGGGGCGACATCCCGTCCGGCCTGAACGTCGTCCGGGTCGAGACGCTGCACGACGCGATCACCAGCCTGGACACCCTCGCCAAGGGCGGCGCGGTTCCGCACTGCTAGGCGGGCGCTCAGCCAGAGACGCTGCTCAGTCGACCAGCGTCGCGCTGAGAGCCGCCACCAGGTTGGGTGCCAGGTCGGGTCCGGTGAGCAGATCGTCGCCCGACTCCGCGGCGCCACGCAGCCGCAGGATGCTCGCCGAGCGACCGTCGCGCAGCACCACCACGACCAACCGTGCCTCTCGTCGGTCGGGGTGCTCCACCGCGCGGGACGCGGCCGCCTCGATCGTCAGGTCGTCCAGTTCCGGCTCGGCGGCCGGCGGCAGCATCACGATCTCTTGACTGAGGCCACAGCCGACGACCTCGTCCGGCCAGCCGATCTGGGCCAGCGCCTCGTCCAGCGAACCCTCCGGTAGCTCCTCCTGCGCGATCGGGGTGATGGCGTCGTCGGAGATCTCTTCCGGATCGGCCACCAGGTCGGCACCGAGCACGTCGGAGGCGTTGGGGTCCGCTGCCAGCAGCCGGGTGGGCACCAACGCGAACAGCATCGGCCCCAGGTCCCAGCCGGATTGGCCGACGAAGGCCTCGATCTCGGCCGCGATGGCCTCCAGCATGATGGGCGCGGGACCAGCGGGGCTCTCGTCTTCGGTCATGACCAGATCGTGCCACCCGCCGGAACCCGTCCCGGGCTCGGTACGTTGCTGCTAGGGAACACCACTTTTATACGCGTCGCGGACCGAAGCAGGACGATTCTCGGCCGGCGCAGGGTAAGGAGAGCTTCGTGGCCATGCGGCCTGAAATGCCGAGCATTCGGGTGTCGCGTCGCGGCAAGATCGCGATCGGCGTGCTCATCTCGCTGTTTGTACTGCTCTCTGTGCTGGGCTCGCTCGTGCGGGTCTACACCGACTGGCTGTGGTTCGGCGAGGTCCACTATCGGTCGGTGTTCAGCACCATCCTGTGGACCCGGATCGTGCTCTTCGTCGTGGTGGGCATAGTGCTCGCCTCGATCATCGGCGCAAATGTCTTCCTGGCCTATCGGATGCGGCCGCCGTTCCGGCCGATCTCCCAGGAGCAGGAGAACCTCGAGCGCTACCGGGTCGCCCTGGAGCCCCGCAAGAAGCTCATCTTCGGCGCACTGGTGGCCATCATCTTCATCGCGGCCGGAATGTCGGCTCAGGGCAACTGGCAGATCTGGCAACTCTGGCGCAACGGCCAGTCCTTCGGCGTGCAGGACCCCCAGTTCCACCGCGACATCTCTTTCTTCGCCTGGGACTACCCGGCGTACCGGCTGATCCTGAGCTTCGCCTTCAACGCCGTGATCTTCTCGCTGCTGCTCAGCCTCGCGGTGCACTACCTGTTCGGAGCCTTCCGGATCGCGACGCCCGGCCACAAATTGACGATCTCGGCCCGCCGGCACGTCACGCTGCTGGTGTTCTTCTTCATCGCGTTGAAGGCCTGCGCGTACTGGCTGGACCGGTACGGCCTGGTGTTCTCCGGCCGCGGCAAGGTCACCGGCGCCTCGTACACCGACGTCAACGCCTCGCTACCGGCGAAGACGATCCTGTTCTGGGTGGCGGTGCTGATCGCGCTGGCCGTGTTGGCGAGTCTGTGGCTCAAGAGCGCCCAGATCCCGATCATCTCGTTCGTGGTGCTGCTGGTGCTGTCGATCGGCATCAACGGCATCTACCCGGCCGTCGTCCAGCAGATCACGGTCAAGCCGAACGCCAGCGACAAAGAGGCGCCATACATATCGAGAAACATTCAGGCCACCAGACAGGCCTATGACATCGTCACCAACACCGACGGCGGCAACGTCACGTACGAGAGTTACAAGGTCGACACCGACCCGAAGACGACCGCGCTCTCGTCGACGGATCCGACGATCTCCAACCTGCGCATCCTCGACCCGAACGTGGTGTCCTCGACCTTCAGTCGGTTCCAGCAACTGCGCAACCAGTACGGTTTCCCGGACAAGCTCGACATCGACCGCTACACCGTGGACAACCAGACGCAGGACTACGTCGTCGGCGTCCGCGAACTGGACCAGAGCAAGCTCACCGGTAACCAGACCAACTGGATCAACGCCCACACCTTCTACACCCACGGGTACGGTTTCGTGGCCGCCGCGGCGAGCAGCGACGTCACCAACACGAAGCAGTTCACCGAGGGAGACATCCCGCCGACGGGCCCGCTGACCATGACGACGCCCCAGGTGTATTACGGCGAGTTGCTTCCGAACTACTCGATCGTGGGTGCGTCCGGAACCCCCCGGGAGTACGACGGCGCGGATGTGAAGACCACCTACAACGGCAGCGGCGGTGTCTCGCTGTCCAACGTGTTCAACCGGCTGGCCTTCGGTATCAAGTACCGGGAGGCGAGCTTCCTGCTGAACAATGCCGCCAGCGCCCAGGGCGCCAAGATCATGTTCAACCGCGACCCCCGCCAACGGGTGAAGAAGGTGGCGCCGTTCCTCACCGTCGACAGCGACCCGTATCCGGCGGTCATCGGTGGGCGAGCGCAGTGGATCGTCGACGCATACACGACGTTGGCGAATTACCCGTACTCCGAACGGCAAAACCTGTCCGACCTCACCACCGACTCGCTGACCGCGGCGAACCGCACGGCGGCGCAGGCGGACAGCCAAGTGAACTACATCCGCAACTCCGTCAAGGCGACGGTCGACGCCTACACCGGCAAGGTCACCCTCTACCAATGGCGGGACGACCCGGTGCTCAGCACCTGGATGAAGGTCTTCCCCGGGGTGGTGCAGCCGAAGTCCTCGATGCCCGCCGACGTGCAGGCGCACGTCCGGTATCCCCAGGACCTGTTCGAGGTTCAGCGCAAGCTGCTCGAGCAGTACCACGTGGACGATCCGCGGCAGTTCTACAACGTGGCCGACAAGTGGACGGTCCCCAACGACCCGTACCCCATCAACGGCACGATCGGCACCGCCCAGCCGCCGTACTACGCGCTGGCGAGTGCCCCGGCGAACGAGGGCGGTGGGGCCCAGTTCCAGCTGACCACTCCGATGAAGGTCAACAACAGCACCAACCTGGCCGCCTACCTCACCGTGGACAGTGACCCCGGCCCGAACTACGGCAAGATGACCGTGCTGCGGGTGCCGACCAGCACGGTGATCCAGGGGCCGGAGCAGATCGCCAACACGTTCCAGACGAACACCACGATTTCGCGTGACCTCACGCTGCTCGATTCGGGCGGGTCCAACGTGATCCACGGCAACCTGCTGACCCTGCCGATCGGCAGTTCGTTCCTGTACGTGGAGCCGTTGTACGTCCAGGGCTCGGGCGGCAATGGCTACCCGATCCTGCAACGGGTGATGGTGGCCTACGGCGACAAGATCGGCTACGCGGACACGCTGGCCGGCGCGCTGGCGAACCTCAACCACGGGCCGGTCGGCGTCACGGTACTAAACGGTCTGTCCGGAGGCACCACCACCACCACCACCAGTCCGACGAGCCCGGGGCCGTCCGCGTCGCCGCCGGCATCCTCGTCGGCGCCGTCGCCCGCTCCGTCGGCCAGCGCGAGCACCGGGACGGCACCGCTGCCGGTAGGTCAGCAGCAGTTGGTGGCGCAGTTGAACTCGGCGCTGAACCGCCTGCAGCAGGCGTACCGGTCAGGTGACCTGGCCGCTATCGGGCAGGCCCAGGCTGACGTGCAGCGGCTGTCGGCGCAGTACCTGAAGGGCCAGTCGAAGTCCCCGTCATCCTCGACGTCTCCGAAGTAGCAGCACCGTAGTAGTAGCACCGATCAATGCCGTCGGGGTCGTCCGAGTCATGCGGACGACCCCGATTTGGCTTGGCGGACAAGGGCAGGTAGTGTTCGTTTTATCGACGCGGGGTGGAGCAGCTCGGTAGCTCGCTGGGCTCATAACCCAGAGGTCGCAGGTTCAAATCCTGTCCCCGCTACTCCTTAGCGCAACCCGGTCCGAACTTGGACCGGGTTGCGCTGTTTCATGGGTCGGGTTCCCGTTACTTCTTAGCTCCAGCCGGGCGTGGACGCGTTCGAGTCCGGTTGGGGCTTCTCGCGTGTAGCTGATCGTGAGGCCCAAGGCCGAGTACAGGGCTGTCCGAACCGTTCGGTCGGCCGTCCTGAGCAGGCGCACGAGGTCGCCTGCGCGGCTGACAGCGCTTCTCGCTTGGGTCTCGGTGAGGAGTGCCGGCCTACCGTGTGCGCGTTGCCAGGCGGCGATGGCCCGTTTGGCGTTCGCCAGGTCAGCCTGAATCTTGCGTGTCTCAGGGGCCGCGAGTTCGGGGTCCATGCCTGCGCGTATTGCGGCGAGCAAGCGGTTCAGCTCGGTTTGTGAGCGCACAAGCTGCTCGCGCGCGATCGTGACGTCGGGTGGCTCCTCAGTGGCGTTGCGGTCGGCCTCGAGGATGCTGGCGATGGTGGTGTCGATGATGTCGGGGTCGGTAAACGTCGTGGCGAGCCAATCGTCGATGGTCGCGATGATGCGTTCTTCACGGATTGTGTAGTTGGCTGGGTGCCCTTCGACGGCTGGGCGGGCGTAGTCGGACCGGGTCGCATCGCAGCGGTAGTACGGCTTGCCTTTGCCGGTGAGGCCATGCATCGACTTGCCGCAGTGGCCGCAGCGCATCCGGCCGGACAGCAGGTAACGGCCGGGTTCCGAGCGAGGCTTGAGCGTTTGTGTGCCGTCGTCGTAGTGGTTGTTCTTGATCTTGGCGTTGACGCGTCGGAACAGATCCTCGTCGATCAGGGCGGGCCATGCGGGCTCTTCGGACCAAGACCAGTTCTGAGTCGGTTGCCAGCGCTGGCGCGATGTGGTCCCTTGCGCGGGATCGCGTGGGTCGAGCAGCACGTCTTGGCGGCGGAGGCGTCCGGCGACTTGGTGGCCGAGGTAGCGGGGGTTGAGCAGGATAGCGCGGACGGCAGCTCCGCCCCAGACCCCAGCCGAGCGTGGATGAATGGTCGGGCCGACTTCACCGGGGCTGGGGATTCCCTCGTCTTCAAGGGTGCGCGCGATCGAACGCAGGCCGGTCCCCGCGTCGCACATTGTGAAGATTCTGCGCACGACCTGCGCCGTGTCGGGATCTGGTTCGAGGGTCCGCAGCCGCGCACCGGCGGAGGCCTTGCGCTTGTTGGGATGCGGTAGATCAGTGTCGATGAGTTGGTAGCCGTAATTGGTGCGTCCGCCGAGCCAACGGCCGGTGGTAGCGAGGGCGAGCATGGATGCACGGGTGCGGTGCTGGACTCGTCGGCGTTCGGCCTTGGACAGACCACCGAACAGGCTCATGACGAGGTCGTGAGCTTCGCTGTCGGGGTCGATGGGGCCGCCGACCTCGGGCACCCAGAGTTCGACGCCGTAGTGACACAGGATCGGGAATACGAGTTGGAATTGGGCGCCGGCGAACGCTCGCTGTGGCTCGCCGATGACGAGCTTGTTCCAGCCGCGATGTGGATCGGCGAGATCCTCGAGTAGATCCTTCGCGCGCCGTCGGCGGGTCCACGGCAGGGATCGGCTCGTGTTCGTGTCGTGGTAGATGGCACCGATGCTGCCCTTCTTGGGCGCGATCAGCTGCTCGGCGAGTGCCAGCTGCCACCGCTTCGAGTCCTCTGGCGACTGGTTGTCGTCGGTACTGGTCCGCACGTAGGCGGCGAATAGATCACCCATGTCGACCAGCTTCGCTCCTCTTCGCGCAAGGTTCCAGGTTGCTCAGCTTGCCTGCTCGTCGTTGGCGCGGCGGCCGAGTTCTGCGCGGATGATCTTTGCCAGCACGGCGGCGGCCTGGGGCGGCAAGCGGGCTTCGCCGTCGATATTGGCTATGAGGTCAAGTGGCGCCTCGGATCTGCGAGATCTCCGCCTGTCGACGGGATTGGGTTGTCTTGGCTTCGTGCGCGCCGACCCGGTGGAGTCCACCAGCGGGTCGGCGCTTATTTTCGGTGGCGAGTCGTCGACCACAGAGTCCGATTGGTCGTTCCTCATGCCGCGCGCGCTGAGGCTTGGCGCTGTTCGATGCGCGAAAGACGGTCGAGAAGGATGCACACGGCGGCATGGGCTTGCTGGGGTACGACGCCATTGCCGAGGATGCGTAGCTGTGCGGTGCGCGGTAGCTCGAGATCGACACCGGTGACGTGGCCGTCATCGAGTCCCATCAGCCATTCGACGAACCGGGCCGCCAGCCGCGGCCGGCCGCCACGCCCTGCCTCGACGGGATGCGGCGCCGGTCGGCCGAGGGCGAGTTCCCACCGGCGGATTGCCGCTTCGTAAGGCCCCCATGCGACCTCGGTGTTGAACATGTCTTCAGTTGCCGCGTGCAGGCTGGGCCTGGTGAGAACCGGCACTGCCGTCGGTGCCGGGGCAAAGGACGCCCCGGCGGTAGTCTCCCGCGGCCAGGCGAGCAAGAACACACGCTCGCGTCTGTGTGCTGCGCCGATATCGCTGGCGCGGATGCTGGTCCAGAGGCAGTCGTAGTCGGCATGGTGCAGCTCGGCCAGGACGACGTCCAAGCCGCCGCCGCGCCAGCGCAGCGCAGCGACGTTCTCGATCACCACCCACGTCGGGTGCAGCGTCTTGATGGCGCGGACGACCTCGTAGAACAGTCCGCTGCGGGTGCCGTGCTGGATTCCGGCACGGCGACCGGCGGCAGAGATGTCCTGACAAGGGAACCCCGCAGTGAGCACCTCGACCGGCTGAATGTTGGTCCAGTCGACGGCGCGGATATCGCCCAGGTTTGGTGCCTCCGGCTGTCGCGCTGCGAGATGGGTGGAGACGTGGGGGTCGGGGTCAGCGACCCAGGCGATCCGCCCTCCTCCGCCGAACGCGGCGAGGGTTGCATGGTCGAGGCCGCCGTAGCCGGTGCACAGCGAGCCGATCGTGACGTTCACTGTGGTGCCTCCCGCCGGTCGCTCCCGGCCGGGGGTGCTGCGAGGGATCGCGCTATGCCGGGAAGCAGCAGCTCGCCAGCTCTCGCGCCGGAGCGTGAGAGGTGACCGCCGAGTGCATCGGCCACGCTCGGAGTGGGAAGCAGCCGCACGGCGTCGGTGAGGGTCACTGCCCCGGGCGGGGTCGGCCGGCCGGATTGCTGGACGGTCTGGATCGCCGAGGAGCGCGAGTCGCCTGCGGTCGGGGTCGGCAACAGGTGCACGGCGCTGCTCAGGGTGAGATCACCGCTGCTGCCGCGCTGGTTCGGGCTGCCCTTGGTCCCGTCCGACGCTCGCGGCGTGGGCAGCAGGGCACCGGTAAGGCAGGAGCGGTCCCCGCGCTGGTTGGCGCCTTTGTGGTCCCGTGCCGTCGGGGTCGGCAGCAGCATTGTCTTGGCCAGCACGGTGGTCAGGTCGTCCCCGCCGGAACCGGGGCGGGCGGCGCGGGCGTAGTCCGGCCCGGCGCTGCTTAGCATGGCCTGCGGTGTGGGCATCAACGCGATAACCTGGGCCGACAGGTGCTCTTGCTGACCGGGCTTGATCCTGGCAACGCCCGGGTGCTCGGCCGCGACCGTGGTGGGCGTCGCCAGCAGGATGCGGACCTGGTTGCCTAGGCCCGATCGCCCGGACCGGCGGTGGCTGCCCGCGTTGGGCGCCTCGGGGCTGGTGTCCGGCGTCGAGAACCGCAGCCCGCCGGACGGTGCTTCGATCGCTGCCACTCTCGGGTCTCGGGGCGCTGCCAGGGCGTAGGCGGTCGCGTCGATGAGTGCGCCGTGCGCCGGCCACGACCCCGTCGGCGGCGCGCCTCGAGCTGGGCGTTTCGCTCGCTGGGACGTCTCCGGGGTTGGAGCGTCTGGTGCGGTCTGCCAACCTCTGCCGTGTAGCTTCGCGAATGGCACGGGCCCGGGCAGGGTTGAGTCGGCTCGGGCGCGCCTCATGCGGCCCTCTGCGGCGAGTGGTTGCCTGCGGTTGCCTCAGTCGCGGCCGGGTCCGTCGCGGGCAGTACGCGGAATGCGAGCAGATCCTCGTGCGCGACGAGGTGGCGTGGGATGCCGGCGGCGCGGGCTTTACGAACCTGGTTGAGCTGGAAGAACGAGGCTCGGGTCACGAGGCGCTCGTCTCGCAGCGCGGCCAGCAGGGCAACGTTGCGATCCAGCAGCGTGAGTCCGGTCCGGTCGCTGACGGCGGTGGTGAGCCGCCCCGGCAAGTCGACCAAGGCGCCTCTTTCCCAGTAGGGGCGGACAGTCATGGCGACGATCCCGCCCGGTCGCAGGAACGGCTGGCAGCCGATCAGGATGTCGACCATCGCGTCGAGCAGACGGTCGAGGCCGACGTGGGCGAGGTTGTTGCGGTCGCGGCTGTAGCGGTAGTCGCGCTTCTCCACCCCGGCGCCCGGGCGGGCGGTGACCTGCCCGTGCAGTGACGCGCCGTACGGGGGCGAGGTCAACACCAGCGCCACCTGTCCGCTCAACTCGGGCGCGAGCAGGGAGTCGATCTGGCGGGCGTCGCCTTGGATCACGCGCCCGCGCCCGGTGGCTCCCTGGGCTCGGCCGTGGTGCAGGTTTCGGCGGGCCAGTTGCGCCCACGCTGGCTCGTACTCGACCCCGACCGCGTCGCGGCCGAGATGGACGGCTTCGACGAGGGTGGTGCCGATCCCGCACATCGGATCGAGGACGAGATCGCCGGGGGCGGTGTAGTCGGCGACGGCTTGGGCGGCGATGGCGGGCAGCATCTTGCCGGGGTGGGCCATCGACGCCGGGACGTAACGGCCGGCGCGCTGCAGCCGGGAGGGCTGCTGGCCGGCCAGCCACACCGACAGCGGCATCCGCGGCGGCGGCTCTGTGGAGGCAGCGGCGGGGTCTTCGGGATCGGTGGTGGGTTCGGGCATGGGCGGACTCCAGTTCAGGTGGCCGGGCGGGCTCGCCCGTGAGCACCCCTGAAATCCGTCTCTGCAGTGCTCCGGGGACACCACCGCTCACCCGGACCAGCAAACTGACCGGCCGGCGCTGCCACCGGGCCACCTGGAGCTACTACGCAGGTACTACGCGACTACTACGCCGCTACTACACCGGCCCCCGGCATACACCTGAAGGCCTGATATTCCGGGCTACCCCAGTGCTTCGACCTTGCGGTCGACGGACGCTCCCGGGGCCGCGGGGCGACGCGCGCGGTGGCCGAGGCCGGTGCTCCGCGGAGCCGGATCGGGTCTTGCGGCGGCTTGGCTGCGCGGGGCCGTAGTAGCGGCGTGTGTGCGGCGTAGCGGTGGCGTAGTAGCGGGTGAGGCGTGCTGGTCGGCATCCGATCCGACTCGTACCTCGGAGGTTTCCGATGCCCCTCAACCCGACCCCGCCCACGCCCACGCTCGGCAGCGGCGGGCGGCGCCGCGGCCACCGCAAGCCGACCCGGGACTCCGCCGAGCGGGCCGGGGCCCGCAGCCGTGACGTGTCGCCGCTGGGCGTGGCGCGCACCGCCTTCGAGCTGCTGACAGCCGGGCCGTCCCCGCTCGCGTTGGACATCCGCGGCTGCCCCGGACTGCCGGACCGCCCGGTGCCGCTGGATGAACTGAGGTCGCGACTGCTCGCCGCGTCTTGTCCGGCCGAGACCCGCGATGTGGTGTGGCGGCGGCTGGTGACCTGCTCCCGCATCGAGGGCGCGGCGTGGACGGTGGCGTGTGTCGGGCTGGCCCTGCCAGCGCTGATCCGGATGGCCGCCGACCTGTCGGAGCGGTTCGCTGGCGACCCGTCGGACGTACACGCCGAGATCCTGACCAGCTTCCTGACCGCGCTGGCCACGCTCGATCTGGATCGGCCGGGGGTGATGACCCGGCTGCGGTGGGCCGCCTATCGCGGTGGGCACGCCGCGCTGCGCGAGGCCCTCGCCGCGCCGATGCCCTGCGGGGACGGCTACCGCTCCACTGAGCCGCCAGCCCCGGCTGGGCACCCGGACCTGGTGCTGGCCCGCGCGGTTGCTGAGGCCGTGATCACCACGGTGGAGGCAGACCTCATCGGCGCCACCCGCCTTGAGCTCCGTCGGATGCGGGACTGGGCAAGCGAGCACGACCTCGGCTACGAGGCGGCCAAGAAGATCCGGCAGCGCGGCGAGCGGCGCCTCGTGGACTGGCTGCGCGATCGGGCTCGCACCAATGACGGCGGCGAGGACGCCTTCGGCGGATGCGTTGTGCGCCTCGGCAACCCGGCCACCGTCCGCGGTACCACGGAAGGCGCCGTCGGCGCTGATGGCTTGGCCGGACCCGCGGCCGGGCTGCGGCTCGTCCCGTCCGGCGATTCTCGGGTGTCCCCGATTCGGGATGGATCTGGATTTCAGGGGTGCGGAACAACCCTGCACCCGACCAGCCGCCCGAACGCCAGCTCGGAGGATCCCCGATGCGCCTGACCACCCGCTCCGTGTCCCGCCGGCCGATGTCCCGGTCGTCCGGGCGCCTGTCCCAGGCCGCCCGGACCAGCACCATGACCGAAGCACCGTCGCTCGTACCGACCTGTCACGGCTCGACGCCGGCGGCCAGTCCGGGGCGTTGGCGAGGGCGCGCGGGACGTGTCGTTCTCGCCGCGTCGGCGGTCGTGGTGCTCGCCGTTGCCGCTGTCCTCATTGTTGGGGTGCCGGCCGCGGTGGCCGCGTCGCCGGATGTGGCGGCGTCGGGTGCGGTGCGGGTTGTGGCGCTGGCCGGCTCGGCGGACGACGTGCTGAACAACATCCGTAACTGGATCATGGGTATCCTCGCCCTGCTTGCCACCGTGTTCCTGACGATCGGCGGGGTCCGCTACGTGGTGGCGGCCGGTGACCCGGGTGAGGTGGCGAAGGCGAAGATCGCGTTCAAGTCGGCCGCGATCGGCTATGCGCTGGCGGCGTTGGCGCCGCTGGTGGTCACGGTGCTGCAGGGCATCGTCGGCGCGTGACCCGATGACAGTGCTGACGGCAGCAGCCGTGCTCGCGTCTCCGTCGGCCGGTCGGCCGTTGGCGGTCTCTATCCCGAACCCGTTCAGCGCAGGGGTGGGCGAGGTGAGCAAGTGGATCGTCGAGGGGATCACCAAGGCGATTGACGCCTTCTTCGGCGATCTGGTCACGTCGGCGCTGAACCCGCTGTTGAAGCTGTTGGGCAAGACGCTGCTGACGACGCCGAGCGTGGACTCGCTGCCGCGGGTCGGGCAGTTGTGGGAGAACTCCCGCGAGATCGCGGTCGCCGTCTACGCGCTGGTGATCCTGGCCGCCGGGGTGTTGGTGATGGCGTATGAGACGGTGCAGACGCGCCACTCGATCAAGGAGATCGCGCCCCGGTTGGTGACGGCGTTCCTGACCGCGAACCTGTCGCTGATCTTCTGCACGAAGATCGTGTCGTTTGGCGACGCGCTGTCGACCGCTGTCCTCGGGCAGGGCGCCGACCCGAAAGCTGCCGCCACGACGCTGACTGCGCTGGTGTTGAACGCGGTCAGCAACGGCGGCATCTTCCTGGTCCTCATCGGCCTGGGTTTGGCCGGGATCCTGCTTGCTTTGTTGATCGGCTACGTCATCCGCGTGGCCGCGACAGTGATCCTGATCGCCGCCGCCCCGCTGGCGTTGATGTGCCACGCGTTGCCGCAGACCGAGGGGGTGGCGCGGTGGTGGTGGCGGGCGTTCACCGGGGTGCTGGCGATCCAGCTGTGCCAGTCGATGACGCTGGTCGCGGCGATGAACGTGTTCCTGGCCGAGGGCGGGTTCACGTTCTTCGGCCCGACCGCGGACGGTCTGGTGAACCTGATCGTCACCATCGCCCTGCTATACATCCTGTTCAAGATCCCGTTCTGGATCCTGCACCACGTCCAGAACGGAGGCGGCCGCTCGATGCTCGGCGGCGCCGTGAAGGGGCTGATCGCCTACAAGACCCTCGGCCTGATCGGGCTGCGTGGCGGTGGCGCCGGAGGCCCGCGCGCGGCGGGCGGTAGCCGCGGCCCAGGTATGGGTGGCGGAGCCGGCGGCCCGAGGGGTGGGGGTGGCCCGCCCCGGCCGGCCGGCCCCCGGGGTTCCGCGACCGGGCCCCGACGTCCCGGTCCGGCCGGCGGCGCCCGGACCGGACCACGCCCCACTGGCACGGCCCGCGCCCGCACCGGTCAACCCAGCCGCGTGCCCCGCCCGACCGCGACGCCGCCCGGTCAGGGGGTTTTGCCACTTGGCCTGCCCACCCGCGACGACCCGCCACCGGCTCGGCCGGCGCCGGCCCGGCCGCTGGCGAACCGGCGCCACACGGTGCCACGGACTACCGCGTCCGCGACGAGCACACCGCCACCACCAGCGAGCACACCGGCGAGGATCGCGACCGCCGTCAGGACGGCCGGCCGTGAGGACGGGGGTAGGTCATGACCAGTCCCGAGGTGTCCCGGGCGGTGCGGATCCCGGCCGACGTGGAGCGCGAGGACCGCATCGTCGCCGGGCTGACCGCGCGCCAGGTCGCCCTCTTCGCCGTCGCCGGGCTGCTGCTGTACGCCGGTTGCCTCGTCACCCAGGCCGTCGTCCCGCCCGCGGCCTACGCCGCGCTCGCCGTCCCCGTCGCGGTGGCGGTCGCGGTGCTGGTGCTCGGCAGCCGGGACGGTATGAGCCTGGACCGGCTTGCGTTGGCCGCTGCGCGGCAGCGCCTCACCCCGCGGATCCAGGTCGCAGCCCCGGAAGGCATCACCCCGGCGTCGGACTGGCTGCTCGCCCGCGCGACCTCCGAAGACGTGGCGGCCCGTTCACGGCGGAGCGGGCCGGCCCAGGTGGCGGCGCGTGCGCTGCGGCTGCCCGCCGACGCCGTCACCACCGCGGCCGTCAGTGTCGGTGGATCCGGCGAGGTGGGCGTGGTGGATCTGGGACGGGACGGGCTCGCGGTGGTGTGTGCCTGCTCGACGGTGAACTTCGCGCTGCGCACCCCGAGCGAGCAGGAAGCGCTGGTGGCCTGTTTCGGCCGTTACCTGCACGCCCTGTCCGCGCCGGTGCAGATCCTGATCCGTACCCACCGCCTCGACCTGTCCGGGCAGATCGCCGCTCTCCGGCAGCGGGCCGGATCGCTGCCGCACCCGGCGCTGGAGACCGCGGCGATCGAGCACGCCGACTACCTCGACCAGCTCACCTCCGGCAGCGACCTGCTGCGCCGGCAGGTGCTGCTCGTGCTGCGCGAACCTGCGGCGCCGGCGGCATCCGGACGCCGGCTCATCCCCATCCCAGCTGGCCCAGGGAGGCGGGCTGCCGCGGCGCGCGAGGTGAGCGCAGAGGTTGTTCGGGCGGCGCAGACCCGCCTGGCCCGACGGGTCAGCGAGACGATAAGCCTGCTCGCCCCGGCCGGTATCGCGGTCACCGCGCTCGACGCCGCCCAGGCCACGGCGGTACTCGCCGCCGCGTGCAACCCCGACGCGCTCATCCCGGCCGGGGTCGTGCTCGCCGGCGCCGACGACATCATCACCACCCCAGGCGGCGACGACCCCTACGATGCCGACCCCTCCGACCCGGATTCGTCCGACGGCGTCGAGGCATACGAGCCTCGGTGGCCGGACGCCGACGAAGCTCACGCCGCCGACTCCGCCGATGGTGATAGCGATGAGCTGTGGTGGGCACGATGACCCGGCGTCGGCTGTACCGATCGCGCCGCGCCGAGAGTGTCGCGACGAGCGAGGGGGGTTCGGCGGGGGCGTTCACGTCGGACGCGATCGAGGTCGCGCCCCGCCACGTCGTGGTTGGCGGCGAGCACGTCGCGTCGTTCGCGGTGACCGGCTATCCCCGCGAGGTCCACCCGGGCTGGCTCCAGCCGCTGCTGACCTACCCGGGGCGGCTGGACGTGTCGCTGCACGTGGAGCCGATCGACCCGGTCACCGCCGCCGACCGGCTCAAGCGCCAGCTCGCCCGCCTCGAGTCCGGGCGCCGGCACGACGACGCGCACGGTCGGCTGATCGACCCGCAGGTCGAGGCCGCGACCGAGGACGCCTACGATCTGGCCTCCCGCCTCGCCCGCGGGGAGGGTCGCCTGTTCCGTCTTGGCCTGTACCTGACCGTCCACGCCTGCGACGCCGACACCCTCGCGGGCGAGGTGACCGCGGTCCGGTCGCTGGCCGCGTCGCTGTTGTTGGACGCGAAGCCGACCAGCTACCGGTCGCTGCAGGGCTGGGTGACCAGCCTGCCGTTCGGGCTGGACCAGCTGCGGATGCGCCGCACGTTCGACACCCAGGCGCTGGCGGCGGCGTTCCCGTTCACCTCCCCGGACTTGCCGCCGGCCGACCCCGCCTCCCTGTCGGCGCCCTCGGGCGTGCTGTACGGCTACAACCTCGGGTCACAAGCGCTGGTGCACTGGGACCGGTTCTCGCTCGGCCAGCAGCTGCACAACCACAACTCCGTCATCCTCGGCCGCTCTGGCGCGGGCAAGTCCTACCTCGTCAAGCTCGAAGCGCTGCGCTCCCTCTACCAGGGGGTGGAGGTCGCGGTCGTCGATCCCGAAGACGAGTACCGCACCCTGGCCGCGGCGGTCGGTGGCACCGACATCCACCTCGGTGCGCACGGCGTCCGGCTCAACCCGTTCGACCTGCCGGTCCACACCCGCGTCGACGGGCGGCGTACCGCCCCGGACGACGCGCTGCTGCGCCGCACCCTGTTCCTGCACACCGTCATCAGCGTGCTGCTCGGGGGTGAGCCGCCGGCCGGGCAGCGCACCGCCTTGGATGCCGCGCTCGCCCGGACCTATCAGCGGGCCGGGATCACCGCGAACCCCCGCACCTGGACCCGGCCCGCACCGATCCTCGCTGATCTGCGCGACGCCCTCGCCCGGATCGGCACGCCGGCCGCCCTGGATTTGGCGGCGCGTCTGCACCCCTTCGTCGAGGGCGCGTACTCCGGGCTGTTCGACGGGCCGAGCACCACCCGTCTCGACGGGCATCTGCTGCTGTTCTCGCTGCGCGATCTGGCCGACGAGCTCAAACCGGTCGGCACGCTGCTGACCCTCGACGCGATCTGGCGCCGCGTGTCCACCCCGGTCGACCGACGCCCGCGCCTGGTCATCGTGGACGAGGCGTGGCTGCTGATGCAGCAACCTGCCGGAGCGCAGTTCCTCTACCGGTTGGCGAAGGCCGCGCGCAAGCACTGGACCGGCCTGACCGTGGCGACCCAGGACGTCGCCGACGTCCTCGGCAGCGATCTCGGCCGAGCAGTGGTCGCCAACGCCGCCACCCAGATCCTGCTGCGCCAAGCCCCGCAAGCCATCGACCAGATCACTACCGCCTTCCACCTCTCGGCCGGCGAACGCCAGTTCCTGCTGTCGGCCGAACGCGGCCAAGGGCTGCTGGCCGCCGGCACCCAACGCGTCGCGTTCGAAGCCCTCGCCGCGCCCGGCGAACACCAGCTCATCACCAGTGACCCCGCCGAACTCACCGCCGACGACAGGGACTTGGGCGGCGAGGCAGATGGCGATACCGGTGGTGGCACTGGGTGGGTGGAACTCGACGCCGCATGACCTCGCTGCACCTGCCGCCCATCGTTGAAGGAGGACCCATCGTGATCGTGCCCCGGCTCGCCGACCGCCGACCGGCCCCGACACCGCGCGTGACACCCGCTCCGTCCGGGTCGCAGCCCGGCGGCCCACTGGGGCGCTACCTGCGTGACCCCGGCGGCAGCCTCCGCCACGTCGAGCACGCGGTGTGGCAGTGGCTGAGTCATTGGGGACTGCTTGCCGCCGCGCTCATCGCGCTCGCCAGCGTGATCCTCGTGGCCTGCGGGATCTGGTGGCGTCGTCGCCAGCACGCCGAGCTCGCGCGGGACGCGCGGCTGGTCACGATACTGGCCCCGCCGGTCGTTGACCCGGCCGGCCCCGCGGCGTTGTGGTCGAACCTGACCGGGCTGCTGCGCCCGGCCTGGCGACGCCGGCTGGCCGGGCAGCCGCACGTCGCCTTCGAGTATGACTTCGACGCTGACGGATTGACGCTGCGGTTGTGGGTGCCCGGCGTGGTGCCGCCGGGAATGGCGGAGCACGCGATCCAGGCTGCGTGGCCCGGCGCCCACACCACCACCCTGCCAGCCGGCCCTCCCGACGAGCTGGCAGCCGAGGCACCGGTGGGCACACCGCGGCGACTTGTCAGTGGTGGTGAGCTGCGGCTGGCCCGCAGCGAGGCCCTGCCGATCCGCACCGGCTTCGACGCCGACCCGATCCGCGCCCTGCTCGGCGCCCCCGCCGGGCTGCTGCCCGGGGAGCGGGCGGTGGTGCAGGTACTGGCCCGCCCGGTCACCGGCCGCCGGGTCGCCCGGGCCCGCCGTGCCGCGACCCGCCTGCACAGCGGCGCGTCTGCCCGCCCAGTCGGGCGGCTGCTCGACCTCATCACCCCCGGCACCGGCGCGCACCGCACCCCAGCGGCCCGCAACACCGCGGGATCGAGGACGGATCGGTTCACCTCGCTCGAGTACTCGGCGCAGGATCGCGCGGCGGCCGGCAAGCAGCGCGGCGCGCTGCTCGAGACCCGTGTCCGCTACACCGTCACCACCCCAGTCAGCGCGGACGCGGACCGGGCGACGGTGGCGGCGGCGAGCGACCGGCTGCGCGGGCGGGCGCACGCGATCGCCTCGGCGTTCTCGGTGTTCGCCGAACACAACCACTACCAGCGCCGCCGGCTGCGCCACCCCGACCAGGCCGTCGAGTCCCGATGGCTCGGGCACGGCGACCTGCTGTCCGTACCCGAACTCGCGGCCATCGCGCACATCCCGACCGACGCCTTCGCGCCCGGGCTGCAACAGGCCGGCGCCCGGGCGCTGCCACCCCCTCCCGGCATCCCCACCCCGAGCCACGCCACCACCACGACAGTCAAGCCACTCGGGCACGCCGACACCGGACGCCACCGCCCCGTCGGGCTCGCGGTCGCAGACGCCCGCCACCACACCCACCTGCTCGGCGCCACCGGGTCGGGCAAGTCCACCCTGCTCGCCCAGCTCGTCCTCGCCGACGCCGACGCCGAACGGGGCGCGGTAGTGATCGACCCGAAAGGCGACCTCATCACCGACATCCTCGACCGCCTCCCGCGCCGAGTAGCTGACCGGGTCGTGCTGATGGACGCCGACTCCCGCGCCATCCCACCGTGCCTCAATCCCCTGGACGCCCACCCTGACCTCGGCCCCACACCCACCACGAACGCGGCAGCAGCCGAAGACTTCTTGGCCGGCGAGCCGGAAATAGCGGAGTTGGACGGCACCGCCCAGCTGGTGGTCGACAACCTGACCTCGATCTTCGCCCGCGTCTACTCCGCGTTCTGGGGACCGCGCACCGACGACATCTTCCGCGCCGCCTGCCTGACCCTGCGTGCCCAACCCGATACCGTCGACCCCGCCCAAGACGCCGATGGCGGCAGCGGTGTGCCGACGTTGGCGGACGTGCCGACCCTGCTGACCGACCCCGACTACCGCGACGCCGCCGTGACACACGTCAGCGACCCGGTACTGACCGGGTTCTGGGACTGGTACGCCGGACTGTCCGACGCGGCCCGCGCGCAGGCGATCGCGCCCCTGATGAACAAGGTCCGCGCGTTCCTGCTGCGCCCGTTCGTCAAGGCGGCGATCGCAGGCGGCCCGACCACCCTGGACATGCGCGCGGTGCTCGACGACGGCGGCATCTGCCTCGTCCGCATCCCCAAGGGATCGCTCGGGGAGGAGACCACCCGCCTCGTCGGGTCCCTCGTGGTGGCCTCCGTGTGGCAAACGACGACTGCCCGCGCCGACATCCCGCAACAGCAGCGGCAAGACTGCGGGCTGTACGTGGACGAGTGCCAGAACTTCCTCAACCTCCCATACCCGCTAGAAAACATGCTCGCCGAAGCCCGCGGCTTCCGCCTGTCGATGACCCTGGCCCACCAGCACCTCGGCCAACTCAGCCGCGACCTCCACGACGGTATCGCCGCCAACGCCCGCAACAAGATCTTCTTCACCGCCTCACCCGACGACGCCCGCCAGCTCGCCCGCCACACCGCACCCCGCCTGACCGAGCACGACCTGGCCCACCTCGACGCCTTCCACGCCGCCGCCCGCCTCGTCGTCGCCGGCCAAGCCACCGCCCCGTTCACCTTCACCACAACCCCGCTGCCACCGGCCGTACCGGGGTCGGCGCGGGCGATGCGTCGCGCGTCCACCCGGACCGCCGGCCGCACCGCTGGCCCCGGAGCCGCCGCGACCAGAGCCGGCGTCGCGCTCATCGGTGACGACCCCCGGCTCGAACCCGACCTCCAGCAGAACCCCGCGGACTCGGTGCCCGCACCATCCGCGCCTGACCTCGAGGGACCCGGCCTATGACCAATCGCCCCGCGAGCAACACCGCACCCGCCGGCCCCGTCCCGCAGCGCGCCCTGCGCGCCCACCGCCCACCGAGGCCCAGCGACCGCGCGGCTGTCGCGGCCGAACACCTCGCCGAGCTGTCGCACCGGCTCACCGCGCGTGACCGGTGGCTTGCCCACCAGCTGCTCGAGCACCGCGTCCTGACCAGCACGCAGATCGTCCAACTCGGCTTCGGCGTGCCCCGCACCGCCAACCTGCGCCTGGCCAAGCTCTACCAGTGGCGCGTCCTCGACCGGTTCCAACCCTTTGCCGGACGCGGGTCCGCGCCGATGCACTACGTCCTCGACCTCGCCGGCGCGCACATCCTCGCCGCCGCCTGGGGCCTCACCCCGGCCGACCTCGGCTACCGCCACGACCGGGCCATCGCGATCGGCCACAGCCTGCGCCTCGCGCACACCGTCGCCACCGCCGGCATCTACACCGCCCTGGTCGCGATGGCCCGCCACTCCGGCCCCCACAGCCCCGACAGCGGCGGGTCACCGCGGCGGGTGACCGCCTGGTGGTCCGAGTCCCGCTGCGCCCACTACTTCGGCACCCACGTCCGCCCCGACGGCTACGGCCGCTGGCACGAAGCCGGGCAACAGATCGAGTTCTTCCTCGAATACGACTTCGGCACCGAACCGCTGGCGAAGGTGGCGGACAAGCTCGCCGACTACCACCGCCTCGCCCGGGCCACCGGGCTCGTCACCCCGGTCCTGTTCTGGTTCCCGACCCGCGAGCGCGAAAACAACGCCCGCGCCGCGCTCGCCACCGCCCTGACCGGCCTCGCCGCGCAGCCCGCACAACCGGGCGCGCTGGTGCCGGTCGCCACCACCAGAAGCCTTCCCGCCGACCCCTCGCCGCACACCGGCCTGTCCACCGGGGCGGGGGGTGTGCCCGACAGCCCGGCCGCCGCCCGCTGGCTGCTCCTCGACACAGCCGGCGCGCACGCGGCCGGGACCCCGCAGGGGGCTACCGGCCGCCTGCGGCTGGCCCAGCTCACGGCGGCCTGGCCCGCGCGTGCCCGTCCGGCCGCTCTCGCCGACGGATCGTCGGGTCCGGCGCCTCGGGTCGCACGGCCGAGCCAGACGGGGTCGACGCGCCGCACGGGCGCAGCCAGCTCGGCGGCGGGGACCCGATCGTGGCCGGCTCCGGCAGCGATGCCTCCCGGCCCGGATAACCCAAGCCTGGGTCGTCTCCCTCGGGTGGTGGCGTGACTCGCGCCGCGGGGATCGCCGCCGCCGCGCTCGTGCTGGCAATGGTGCTGATCGCTGCCGCGACCGGCGGCGTGGCGGCGTCCCTGCTCGGTCTCGGCGGAGGCGGCAGCACCCCCAGCACGACGGCGGTGCAGGAGATCCCGCCGGACTACCTCGCCCTCTACGAGCAGGCCGCCGCCACCTGTCCCGGGCTGGACTGGACGGTCCTGGCGGGCATCGGCAAGGTCGAGACCGACCACGGCCAATCCACCCTGCCCGGCGTTCACTCCGGATCCAACAGCGCCGGAGCCGGAGGGCCGATGCAGTTCGAGCCGGCCACCTTCGCCGAATTCGACCAGCCCGTCCCGGACGGCGGCGCCAACCCGCCGTCCCCGTATGACCCGGCCGACGCGATCTACGCCGCCGCCCGGATGCTGTGCGCCAACGGCGCCAAGAACGGCGCGGACCTGCACGCCGCGATCTACGCCTACAACCACTCCGGCTCCTACGTCTCCGCCGTGCTGGCCGCCGCGGCGTCCTATGGCATCCCGGTCGGCAGCAACGACACCCCGCAACCGGGCGGCGGCACCTCGACATCAACATGGGCCCCGACGATCGGGCAGGCGATCGCTTCCCGCGCCTTGCAATGGCTGGGCTGGCCCTACGCCTTCGACGGTGGCAACGCCGCCGGTCCCACCTACGGCAAGGCGGTGGACTACGACTCCCGCAACGACGCCGGCGTCTTCGGGTTCGACTGCTCCGGCCTGGTCATGTACGCCGTCGCCCCGTGGCTGACCGTCGATCACTTGGCCTCCGACCAGTACACCCAAGCCGGATCACTACACTCCAGCGCCGACCAGCTGCAGCCCGGCGACCTCGTGTTCTGGAGCTCCAACGGCACCATCGCCGGAATCGGGCACGTCGCCATCTACCTCGGCGACGGCCAGGTCGTACAAGCCCCCTACAGTGGCGCGTTCATCGAGGTCACTTCGCTGGACAAAGTCGAATCCGGCTACTACGGCGCCACCAGGCCCCTCACCGGCGGCGGCGTCTGACTCTGTACGGCACCCGTGATCGAGGTCCTACGAGCTGCCTGTTCGTGAACCAGCACCAGCGGCGCAACCACTCCCCGTTCTGCTACTGCACCTCATGCCCGCCGTAAGTGGTGTTGAACCAGCCGATGGGCACCTCCCGTCCAACTAGGCTCTCGACATGCCCATCGTCGATATCACGCATGCTTCTGACATCGCGAAGGAACAACTCACGGACCTCGCGCAGACGCTGCCCCATCTGGTCTCGCTCGCTGTCGAGTGCCCAGAAGAGCCGTACGACCACGCTCTTGAGCCGGGCGATGTCGCCTTGCGTTTTCACTCGCAGGGCCTCCACGACGTCGGCGCCCTCGACATCCTCGTCGAGGTCCATTCGAAGTGGTTCGCGAGCCGGGCCGAAACTCAGCAAGAACGATGCGACGAGCTGAGCGAGGCGATCTCCAGCGCAGTTGGAGGTCGAAGCGTCGGGGTCTATCTGTCTCTGCCTGTGGCCGCTTGGTCGCAGACGGGGTAGCGCCCGTTGTATGCCCGAGCACGAGCCCCAGGTTGTAGGTCAGCACACCGGATTCCGCGAAGCCGGGTCACCGACTCGAGCAGGACCGACAACCCACTGTCTCGATCGCATCGGTCTCGCCGATCAGCACGGCCAGCAGCGCGTTCTGCAGTTCCTGATCCGAGATCGCCATGATTACTGGCTCCTCCCAGTCTTGATCGAACAATGGAAACGGGGTGTTGGGCCAGTTCAGCTGGCCAGGCGGTAGCGGCGCGGGGTCTCGACGACCAGGAACGCGTCACCGCTGGCCGCCAGCCGGGCCAGCGCGTTCGCGATCGCGCCCGTCGAGCGGTTCAGCGCCTTGCCGAGCGCGGTCGGTCCTACCGCGTCGTCGGCGTGGGCGACCAAGTACTCCAACACCAGGGTGCTGAGTTGGCCGGGCCGTAGCCGTGCACCGTCTCCTGCGCCCACTGGCGCCTCGTCGTTGCTGGCTGCCTTAGCCACACCGTTCGGATCGCCGGGGGCGGCGGCGTGGCAGGTCGAGCGGGGTGGGCTCCACCGCGCGGCCGGGCGGCGGCCGCCGGCCTCGATGGCGGGAATATCGCGGCGGGCCAGTCCCGCGGCCTCCATCGCGGCCAGCGCCTTGCCGACAGTCGACTTGCCCAGGCCGGTGGCCTCGGCCAGCTCGCTCGCGGTTGAGCCGGCGTGGGCAATGAGGGCCTCGTTGACCCGTTCGCTGGCCGGACGGGCCGGGGTGTCCGGCGTCGGGTTTTGGGCAGTGCTCATCAGAACCTCCAAGCGGTTAATGGGTTCAGGTGCTCCGGTGGCGGGGCCCTTGCCGGTTCGGGATTTGTTCCCGCTCTCGGCCGGCACGTTGAACGCTAGCTCGACGTCCGCACGAAGCAAAGACAATTCCTGCGGTCCAGCCCTCCCATTTTGGCTTGTTCGCGCGTGCCCCTGCCCATTGCCAGCGATGCAAGATGTCTCTGTCGGACAAGGCAATTCGTAGGCCAACGAACCGCTTCGAACACTCGACTTGTCGGGGTCAGATTTTCGACCAGTCGTGAGCCTCGGTAATTCGGAGAGTCAAGCACTCGAACAACCGCCGGACGCGACATCGAGCGCGACGTGTTCGAGACCGGACGTGAGAAGACCGGCGAGGTCGTCGGTGATGATCTTATCCAGCTCAATGCGGGTCGAGTCGTGGGCAAGGGGGCGCAGCAGAGTGGCGGCGGCCGGGCTGAAGCGGGCGCGTCCCAGTCGCAGCGCATCGCGCATATGGAGTGCGCCGGCCCGAAGCGTCGCAGAATCGTGCAGTGCGATGCGTAGTGCGTCAGCGGCGGGTGCGGTGAGCTGGTCGACAGCTGTCGAGATTTGACCGCCCAGCTGACACAGCGTCCGTGCTGGCGCCATCACCAATAGCGCTAACAGCCAGGTCGGAAGGTGCGCTCGGTTCGAATCTCGGCGCACGGGGAACGGTCGTAGGGGCTGCTGACCTAAACTTGCTTTATGACCGACCTTGAGCAGATTCAAGGCAGCGATGGCGAGGTCTACTCTTGGACGCCCGCGACGCCGCGGGCGAGCGGAGGCTTCGCGAAGGTGTACGACGCGGAGACCGTAGACGGCGTTCAGTACGTGTTGAAAGTCGTCAACATTCGCGACGACGACACGAGGCGGTGGTACGCCGATTCCAGGCTCGCCGAGCGCGAGATTGACATCGCTGCGCGAATCAAACCGGTCGATGACGGGCACCTCATGCCGATCGGGGACCACTTCCACATCGGTGAGGACTTAGTTCTGGTCATGCCGCGCGCCGACTACAGCCTCGCGGAGCACTTGTCCGACAAAGGTCCTCTGACGGAGGACGGGGCGCGTCAACTACTGCTCGACAGCGTGGCAGGCCTCGGAGAACTCCTGGATCAAGGCGTCGTACATCGAGATATCAAGCCCGGGAACATTCTCTGGTGGCGCGATCGGTGGGTGCTGGCCGACTTCGGAGTGGCCAGGGTGCTGGCCGATCCGGAAAGCACCTACACCTGGGCGTTTACTGGCACCCATAAGTATTGGGCGCCCGAGCTGTTCGTCTATGAAAACGCCGGTTTCAAGACAGATCTCTACGCGCTTGGGTGCACTGTCTTCGAGGCGCTCGCGGGCAAGCCGCCGTTCGAGGGTCCGGACCTCAAGGCCGCGCACACGAACGAGACTCCGGCTCTACCGGACATCGTTGATCCCGCGTTGCTTCGAGTGCTCACCACGCTGCTCGCAAAGGAACCGGTCAACCGGCCGTCTGACGTCAGACGGATCAAAGACATACTTTCTCCCTCTACCGAGTTGGGCGACGCCCAGCGCACCCTGCAGGTCGTGGCCGCTCGGGTCGCCGACCGCAAGAGCCACCACGAAGCGGTCTCACGCGAGGCCGCCAGGTTCAAGCAGATGCAAACTGTGGCGCGTCAGGAGTTCTCGGAAACCTGGAACGAACTCGGCGAGCTGGCGCGGGCAGTGGACCCGGATGCGACGGTCTCGAACCAGGGCGACAACTGGTTTCTTGAGTGTCTGGACGGACGTCTCAGTGCCGAACTCATCCGCCAGAGCTACGGAGCGAGGGCGCTGTGGCTCGGGCAACTCGTGGTACGCGCGTTGGACGTTGACGCCGCCTCACTGGTCGGCAACGTTGATTGTGTCGCTGAGACTGGTGCACCTCGATGGCGGTACCTTGCGTTCTCTCCGAACTACTTCTGGGCCGGCCCAAAGCCGAGCCTGGGAAGCCGGATGACCGAAGGTCCAGCCGGTCTGGACACCGCAGCGCTCGCGTCCATCTACGATGGCCTCTGGCCGACGCCGGGTGGCGGCATGCACGTCGCGCCAGTCGTTGTAACGAAACGCGCCCTTACCGGAGCTGAACTGCTCGGAGCGTTCGCTCCGGAACTTGCCGCGATGATTGGCTAGCGGACCCCGGAGGGTTCGATGTCGTGGGGAGTCAGGCGGTCGCGCGATTCGTGAGCCACAGCACCTGGGCGAGCAGCGACTCGGGGTCGTCGCCGACTGTCTCCCCGAATGTGTCTACCGCGACTGACGCCGCGTTGGACGCTGTTGCCTTCGTGGCCGCGACCACTGCAGAGACGGGGAACCAGGACGGGAGTTCGCGATAGCGGCGCCGAATTCCGACCAGGCGCCAGTCGTCGTGGTTGCGGCGTTCCTCCCAGCCTGCGCAGGCCGTAACCAGCGGTAAGAGGATGTCGGGGCGCTGCGCGAGCGCTCGTGAGAGTCGTTCCCGCACGTGTTCCGGCGAGGTGGTTCGGCTACCGTGCTGGTGCACCAAAAGGCTGTTTGCGTCATCGTCTTCCCACGAGCTGGGGTCGGACCAGTCGACGGAATTCCACAGGGCAGCGAGGGTGGACTCTGCGCGTTTCTGCGGCGCTACACGTCCACGGTTCCGGGCAGTGCGGCCGGCTTCGGCGAGCAGGAGCACTCCGGCGGATAGCGGTCGGCGATGCGAGTCTTGCTCCGTCAGGGCAGCGAGTTCGTCGTCTGTGGCATTGGCGGCAACGGACGCGGCGAGGCCGCAGGTCGCGGACAGCCCTACGGCCAGTGCGGAGGCGACCGGCGGAATACTTGCAGCTTGTTCTGCGGCGGCGGCCAACTCTGCCCGTAGCGCGGCGTCATAAGGTCTGTGGTCCACCCGCGCCCACGGACGTGCCCTGTCGAGCAGCGCCCTGTGATCTTCCAGCGGGTCCTGAGTTACGGGCGTAGGTTCCGGGTCGGGGTCTGGCGGAGGCGGTTCGGGTTGCTCACCCCGCCAGGCTGCGGCGAGGGAGTCTGTCGCTGTCACGAGTCCGATCAGGGCGTGGTCAAGCCTGTCGTCGTCATTCAGCTCCGGTGGACCGGGCCAGGTGGACGACGCGGCGACGACCTCATCGACTGTGCGGGACGTCCGGGTGCACCATGGTTTGATCGCGGGGCGACTTGCCCAGACGGCTGCGAGCTGAATTTTCACCTCGTCGCCGAGTGGGTGCAGCGACTCGGCTGCAGCGTTTAGAGCCGCGAGTAGCGCCGTCTTGCAACGCTCGGTTTCGAGCCGGGAGGGCTCGGCATACAGCGGGTTGCCGTCGTCGTCCCATGCGGAAAATGACCCGCGCGCGCGTAGCCGAACCGCCCGCCAGGCGGCTGCCTCGCCTGCAGGTCCGCTCCTGGTGCGGCGCGCCGCGAGCGCCAATCGCTCAGCTGCCTGAACAGCGCCGACAACGGCCGCCGCGTGGTGGTGCTCAACCGCCCGTGAAGATGCCTCGAGCACGCGGCCGGCGTCCGCGTCGGTCAACGGCCACCCCCGTTGGGCTCGCTCATGCTCGTCGAGTTGGGCCTGTTTCCACTGGCGGAGGAGGGCCGCCGGATACAGGTCAGGCAGCTCGTCCACCTCATACGAGTGCTCGATGCACAACAGCAGCAGATTGGCGTCGGAGCGATTTTCCTCCGCGGACATTTCGATCCATCGGGGCCCTCCGGCCCGGCGGGCGTGGATGTGCGCGACGCGACTATTCAGTGCGAGGTCGCCTGTGTCGTTGTCCTGCTTGTAAAGCGGACGGGAGCAATCCGGCCGTGCACAGCGAAACGCCCGCCCATACAGGCGCTTCATCGTCGCCGGTGTCGGCTCGGGATGCGCGCTCGGTGTCACCATCCCATTGTGCTGGAGGTGTTCCACGGCAGGGTAGGGCTGGTGGTGGAGGGGCCCTACGGAGGGAGCCGCACGGAGAAGATCTGGGATGACCGCACTGCGGACCGAGGTGCCGCGGACGGTTCGGCGCTAGCCGGGACGTTTCGCAGCGGAGTTTGTAGTTGGTGGCCTCTATTCAGTCTGGGACGGCTCGAGTCGGCTGTCCCGCGTATGTGCGGCGGTCTACGGGGCTGCAGCTACTCCGGCTTAGCGGGAGTAGCGGGCGGAGTAGCGATGGGAGTAATGGTCGGATACCCGACCGGAGGGGCCAAGCAGGCCGCTGCGGTGCGTCGCCACCGTTATCCAGCTGCGGGGAGGTGCGAGCCGGCTCCATTGTCGTCGGGCTGGCTGGCGTCGCGGTTGCTCGGTGCCGGGCCGGTGAGCTGTTGGGCGAGGGCGATGGTGGGCGGTTCGGGAGTCTGGTCGATCTCGGTGAGCCGAGTGGTGAGCAGGGCCAGGGTGTGGCCAATTGAGCTTACCCGGCCGAGGCGACGCTGCAGGCGCATGATGTCGCGGTAGAGCTGCTCGTTGTAGGGGTCCAGGCTGCGGGCGGTCTCGAGCACGTCGAGGGCTTCCTGCGGGTCGGTGGTGGCGGCGTGGCGGGCAAGGGTGACTGCGGCGTCCAGGACGTCGCGGCGCACTGACTCCCGCGGGGTTTCCGCCCAGTCCGGGCTCGCCCCTTCGCCCAGCTCGCCGGTGTAGGCGGCGAGGATGGCGCGGCAGGCCTGCGCCCGCGGCTCGTCGTCGGTGGCGGCGCGGCGCGCGGCCAGCGCTACCTGCAGCTGCTGGTAGTCGGCCGCTACGACCTGCGGGTCGAGTTGGTATCGGTCGCCGTCGGTGCGGGTGAGCTCGGTCAGGGCGCCGCCGCTGGCTGCGGCGAGGTTGCGGCGCAGCCGGTTCAGGGTGGTGTGCAGGGTGTTGAACGGTCGGCCAGGTGGCGTGTCGGGCCAGAGCATGTCGGCCAGCAGGTCTCGGGCGATCCCGTCCGGGTGCAATGCCAGCGCGAGGAGAAGCTCACGCTGCCTCGGTCCCAACGACACCGTCACGGTTTCCGACTTCGCCGACGGGTGGACGCGCTGCCCGTCGTCGGAGGCGGGTTGGCCAGTGGTGCGCCAGGTCAGTCGAACAGGGCCGAGCACCCGCAGCAGCACCCGGCCGTGCGCGTCGAGGTCTGCCGCGGGGTCGTGCAGTGACTCGGTTGCGGCTGGGCCGGCGTCGTGGGCGAGCTCGGGCGCCACGGTAGATGTCGCATGGACCGCTGGGAAAAAGTCGAGCGCGACATCGGCGTTGGTGGCAGCGGCGCCGTTGCGGCCGTGACTGCCGGCCATCTCTCGTCGGCTAGCACCAGCGTGGGGAGCCTCAACGGCGTTTACGTCGTCGGGTGGGTCGGCTTGAGCTGGAGTCGGCACCGAGGCGGGGTCTGGCGTGAGTGCGCTGAGCAGATCGTGGGCTGCGGCGGCGGTGAGGGTGGGTAACCGCTTCCGGTGGAGGTGACGGGCAGGTCCCGGGCTTGTGGATGTCACCCGACCGTTAGCGGTGACGTACAGGCTGGAACCGGGCCGCCACTGCCCAATCAGCAGCCCACCGATCCCGAGTGCCGCGGCGTTGTCCAACACCGCCTGCAGCCGCCGAACGTCCTGCGGCACATGGGCTGTCAGCACCACCGGTCCGGGCGATTGCTCCGCAGAACCCATACCTGCTCGGCCGCGGCGCAGGCGCGCGCGGTGCAGCATGATCGCCTCGAGTTGGTCGAGTGCCCCGCCGGAGTCTGCTGTCACATGCAGCCGCAAGGGCGTGCGCCGCGCCCGAGCGTGGCCGAGCAGGTGGTCGGCGGTCGCAGCCGGCATCACGACATCGCCACCGCCGGGCCGGTCGGCGCCATCCAGGCCGAACTGGACGGCGGGGGAGGTCGTGCCGAGGGCTGGCGGCCGCGGGTGGCCGGGGCTAGTGAGGAACTCCAGCATCAGCCCACGGATCGCGTTGTCGGCGCCGGGTCCGACCAGCCCGAGCCCGCCGGTGACCGCCAGCTCCAGGGCTTGGGCGACGGTCGCGCGGAGGTCACCGGTGCTGTCCGCGGGTGCAGCGGCGGCCGGACGTGGATTGTGAGCCGCGTCGTTCACCGAGTGCATCAGCTCGTCAGAATCTGCGGTTTCCACGTCGGGGCGGCTCCAGCTGGGCTGGCTGGTACTGCCCAGGCCGTCAGCATGCTCATCGGGCTCATCGGTCTCATCGATATCGGTGTCGCCGTGCGCGGCGCTTTCGGTCGTCCGCAGGTGGGCCAGGTGCAGGCTGCGCACGACCGGCGCGATCGGCAGCAGATCGTCACGGCGCCCGCTTCCTGGCACGTAGCGGCGACGCCGTCGCCGGCGTTCGGTCAGCACGGCGGCGCTGATCGCGCCGGCCAGCCCGAGGCTGACGAACACGCCGTCGCCCAGGTCGATGCCTGAATGCCCGCTCTGATCTGCTGGTTGGCTGGGCGCGGCTGGCGTTTGCCCGACGGGCGCGCTCGTAGTGGCGCTGGACGTGGGTGTTGGCAACGGTGGTGACGGTTGGGCGGGCGCTGCACCATGTGACGGTGTGCTCGGAGGCGGTGTCGCGGCGTGCGGAGGGGTCGGTGTCGTTGCGATGGCAGGTCCGGGTAACCGGAAGATCCAGCCAGGCTGGATCAGGCTGGGCACCGTCAGACTGTCGCCGTCGGGTTGCGGATGGCCTTTGTTGAGCTGGTAGATCTCTGGCCAGCGGGTGCCGTCGCCGAGGCACCGCTGGGCGATGCGCCAGAGGCTGTCGTGGATGCCTTCGTGCGGGGGTTGGACGACGACGGCGCGCGCGCTGCTTGGGATCGGCGCCGCGGTTGTCGGGACGGACCCCCGATCCATATGGAGGGCGGTCGCGACGATGCCGGGCCTCGGTGCCGCGAGTGGTGCGGTGCTGCGGGCAGCGGAGGTGGGGTGTGGTCGCAGGCTGAGGAGCCCGGCGAGGATGGCGGTCAGGAGCAGTGCGGCGAGGCCGCGCAGTGGTCCTGTCTGGCCGCTCGTGCCGGGCGACGCGGCCGCGGTGTGTGGGTGGCGGGTGTTGCGGAGCGTGTCGGGGAGGGCTTGGGCCAGGTCGGTGAGGAAGACGGCCCAAAGGATCCAGCAGAGGCAGGCGAGGGTGTCGAGCAGCATCTGGTCGGTGAACGGCCCGGTGAGCGTGTCCTTGATTCGGTTGCTCGTGGGTACGTGGTGGGGCAGCGGCCAGCCGATCCAATGCCAGAGCCCGTAGGGCACGCCCGCAATCAGCACTGCCAACAGGCCGGTCGCGATCAATCCGGCGACAACGCGGCCTAACCGGATGACGGCCCGCATAGCAACGGGCGGTTGGGTGCGTGTTGGCGGGTAGCGGTTGTGGGTCATGGGCTTGTCCGGTTACGGGTTGTCGGGTTGGGTGATGCCGTGTTGCGGGACGGCGGTGCCGGTGGCGTGGACGGTGATGGTGTCGATGCCGGCGAGGTGCCAGAGCTGGGTGCGGTAGCTGGTGGTGATGGTGACGGTGACCCGGGTGGTGGTGGCGGTGACGGTGCCGGTCTGGCCCTGGGCGGTGAGGAATCGTTGCGCGGCCTGCTCGGCGGCGAACGGGTCCAGTTGCAGCACGCCGGTGGTGCGGTAGGTGGTGAGGTCGAGTTGTTGGGCGCCGACGCGGGCGGCTTCCTCGGCCTGCCCGATCGCCTTGATCTTTGCTGCGTAGGCCTCGCCGGGGTCCAGGCCCAGGCCGACGACGGCGAACAGGCCGATCATGGCGGCGAGCAGGAACGCGCTCACCATCCCCTCATCACCGGCCACCCGCTGCCGCAGCATCTGCCTCACGGCACGAGATCGTGAGCCCAGTTGTTGGGTCATGGGGTGACCGCCCGATAGGTGTCGATGGGTGAGGAGGCGGTGGCGGTGAGGGTGCGCTGGTCGCCGGTGGCGAGCAGCGCGGCGGCGTAGGACAGGTCGAGCCGACAGGAGATGGTGACGGTGACGACCCCGCCAGGCGTGAAGTCATGAGTGTCGACGGCCACGCCCGGGTCGGCGCAGTCGACGCCGGCGTGGCTGAGGGCGGCGGTGGCGGCCTGCCGGGCAGCGAGCGTGGCGGCGGCTGGGTTGCGGGTGAGGCTGGCCGCCCGGGCGGCTTGGTGGGCGGCGTCGTCCAGGCGGAGCCGGGCGTCGACACCGCGCGCGAGGAGCACACCGACGAGCAGCAGGACCGCGACCAGGACCGGGATCGCGATCGCCACCTCCGCCGCGACCGAGCCGTGGTCACTGCGCACCGCCAATCCGACTGGCCGCGCGGGAGGTCTGCGGCTGCCGGCCGGATCCTGTGATTCGTGGGGGCCGGTCATGGCGTGTCCGGGGTAAATGCCTCGATCGGGCCGGACGCTTCGGCGTGCACCCCGAGGGTGAAGCCGGGGACAAGTTGTTCGGTGGTGCCGGTGATGGTGACGGTGACGGTGGTGGCGTCGCGGGTGACGCTCACGCGCGGGTGGGTGAGGGGTCCGGTGGCCAGCTGCGCCAGCACCGCCTGTGCCTGGGTCTGCCCGTCAGCGTCGGTGCCACCCATCGTGCGGGAGGTGTCGAGGGCCTGGTCGGCCGCGCCTTGGGCGATGTGTTCGGCGTAGGCGGCGAGCGCGAACTGCACGATCAGCAGCACCAGCATGACCAGCAGCGGGATGGCGATCACGACCTGCGCGGCGATAGAACCGCGATCGCTGTCGGCTGCTGTGCGTGCCCGATGGAGAGGTACCAGCGAGAGCCGCCGCCGCGCTGCGGTAGGCGGCGGGCGGTGCTGGGTTGGTGCGGTGACGGCCACGAGGTTTAACCGGTTGGTTGATTAGAAGTTGATGCCGGCGGCTTTGCCGGTGACCTTGTTGTAGATGACGGTGCCGATCGCGGCGAGCGCGAGCGCGACGAGGAGCGCGGTGACCACGACGGTCTCGGTGGAGTAGCCGGCGTCGGGGTCCTCTCGCATCCGGGCGATGTTGGATTGGATGTGTGTCCAGAGGACTGCGATCACAGTGAGCATCGTTTCTCCTTAGGTGGAAAGGGTTTAGAGGCCGGTGAGGATCTGGTGCAGGGCTGGGTAGCCGAGGAAGATGAGGAAGCCGAGGAACAGCAGTCCCCAGGGCAGGCCGAGGCGTTCGGTGGCGGCCCTGGCGGCTGCGTCGGTGTCGGTGAGTAGGTGGGTGCGAAGAGATTTCGCCCGTGCTGCGAGGGAGTTGCGGACGCGGGCGCCTTCGGTCCCGGCTAGGGAGAGGGAGGCTGCGAGTTCGGTGAGGTCGCGGCTGCCGATCTCGGCCCCGAGGCGGGCGAGGGCGGTGGCGGGTGGTACGCGGGTGAGCCGAGCGACGTCGAGGGCGTGGCGTAGTTGGGTGAATGCCCAGCCGTGCCCGACAGTCACGGCATCAGTCAGGGCCCCGTCGGCCCCGGCACCGCCAGCGAGGGAGACGACGACGAGGTCGAGGTAGGCAGACAGGGCCTGGCGGAAGTCCGCCCGTCGCCGTTTCGCGTCGGCCCGTACCCGCAGGTCCGGGGCGAGGAATCCGAGGGCGGCACCGGCGGCGGCGAGCAGTACCGGCATGACGGGGTCCGGCGAAGCCCCGGCCAGCGCAAGCAGCAGGGCGAAGATGGCGGGGGTGAGGAGGCCGAGGATGGTGAAGGTGGCTTTCTCGGCCAGGTGCGCGTCGACATCGCGTCCCAGCACCGCCAGATCCCGGCTCACCGACGCGCTCGGCAGGCCGAGCGCTCGCATCGCAGGGGTGAGGCGGTGCCCGGCACGGGCGGCCCACCCGCCCTCATCGGCGGTGAGGATGGGCGGTGGTTCGGGTTGGCGGTGCAGCCGGGCCAGCACGGTTGCCAGGGGTGGTCGGGGCGGGGCGGCCCAGACGAGCAGCGCCCACAGGCCCAGCCCGCACCCGGCGCCCAGCAACAGAGCGGTGATCACGACGACCACACCCCCTCACCAGCGACGCCGACGCGCGAGTCGTCGTTGTTGGGGCTGTCGGTGTGGAGGAATCGGGCTGGTTCGCTGATCCGGGCGATCCGTGCGGTCAGCGCGAACCCCGCCGCGAACAGCGCCCCCACGACGAGGAGCACCAGCTGACCTGCGGCGGTGTCGTAGGCGGACAGGTATCGGCGGTCGAGTAGGAGGAGTCCGAGGGCGAAGGTGAGGGTGACGCCGACGGTGATCCGGACCTCGCTGCGGGCTTGGGCGCGGCTGGCGGCGATGCTCATCCGCAGCGCGGCATGCTCGCGTGCGGCGGCGGCGAGGGTCCCGAGCAGCTCACCGAGGTCACGCGCCCGCTGCTCCGCCGCCAGCACCAGCGCGGACAGGACGAGGTCGGCGGTCGGATCAGCCAGCTCCTCACCCAGCCACCGGAGGACGGGTGCGAGTCGCTGTCCGTCCCGCAACCGGTCGGCGGCGGCCGTGACTGGCGCGCGGATCGCGTCCGATGTGAGTGGTGCGGTGACCAGGATCGCCTGCTCCAAACCGGCAGCGGCCGACAGGGTGTCGCGCAGCATCTCCGCCCAGGACGCGATGGCTTCGAAGCGCGCGATGCGCGCGGTGTTCTCGCTGTCGGGTCCGAGGACCCGTGGCAGCGCCCACACCCCGACCGCGGCCAGGACGGCGCCGACGACCCAGCCGGTGACCGCGCCGACCAGCACACCCCCGCCGGCCGCGGCGAGTAGCCGCAGTAGGAAACCCCGATCCGCGAGATCAACCCGACGATGAGACGGGGACGTGCCCTGCGCGCCGGGGTTACTACGCCAGCCTCGGATGATCAGCCACAGCCCGAGACCTGTCCCGACGCCCAGCAGTACCGCCAGCGCTGAGAGCCCGGTCATCGGGGCCACCGGCCGTTGGATGTGTTGAGGACGCTGGGGTCGAGTCCGGCGGCGATGAGTTCTTCGGCGGTCTCGCTGCGCAGTGGCGCGGCTGGTGTGGCGCGGCGGTCGGGTCCGGGTTGGTAGACCTCGTTGGACACGATCTGGCGGTCGTCGGCGTCGACAACTTCCCGGATGGAGGAGATCACCCGGGTCCCGTCGGGGGTGTGGGCGAGGTGGATGACGAAGTGGACCGCGGAGGCGATGAGCAGGTTGGTCGCTTCGAGGGGGAGCCGTTCTGGGCCTTGGGCTGCGTAGGCGGCCAGCCGGGTGAAGGCGATGCGGCTGGAGGAGGCGTGCAGGGTGGCCATGGATCCGTCGTTGCCCTGGGACATGGCGTTGCACATGGGCACGACTTCCGGGCCGCGTATCTCACCGACGATGACCCGGTCCGGACTCATGCGCAGCGCCCAGCGGACCAGTTCGGCTTGGGAGATGGCGCCTTCGCCTTCGATGTTGGCCTCCCGTGCTTGGAGCGCGACCACGTCGGGGTGCCGGGCGGGGTCGGTGTCTAGGCCGAGTTCGAAGGCGTCCTCGATGGTGACCAGCCGCTCGGACGGCTCGATGGCCGAGGCGAGCGCGCGGAGGAGGGTGGTCTTGCCGATGCCGGTGCCGCCGGTAATGAGCAGGTTCTTGCGTGCCTTCACCACAGCGGTCAGGAACATGGTGAGGTTCTCGTCGATGGTGCCGAGGCGGCGCAGGTCGGACAGGGTTACGGTGCGGTAGCGGTGGCGGCGGACCGCGATCGCCGGCCGCCCACCGCCGGTGACGGCCGAGACAGCGAACAACCTGGAACCGTCGGGCAATTGCAGGTTCACCGCGGGTGAGCCCCGGTCGAACCGCCGCTCCTCCGACCCCGACCGGGCAGCCAATGTGCGCACGAGCTGCTCGACTTCGGCGTCGCTGGTTGCGATGGGTGGCAGCTGGGCGCGGGTGCCGTCGGCGTAGCGGACGAACACCCGGTCACAACCGTTGACGTTGATGTTCTCTATCGATTCGTCGTCCAGCAGTGGTTGCAGGCCGGCCATCCCGAACGTCTCGTCCAGCACCTCGGTGACGACCCGCCGCTCGATGGCCTGGTCGAGCAGGGGCTGGTTGGCCATCAGCTCAGCCTCGGTATGGGTACGGGCGATCTCCCCGGCTAGCCGGTGACCCAGTTCCCGCCGCTCACCGGCCGACACCGTCGCGGCGATTTCGGTGTGGGAGCCGAGCCGGGCTGGCAGCTCGTTCCGCAACCGGGCCCGCAGCCGCTCGGCCCCCGCCGCCTGGCTGGAGGTGGTGGTGGTCATGACCGCCGCCCGTTCAACGGCTGCAACGAGACGGCGTTACCCGCCTCCTCCGTGCTGCTAGGCGAGGTTTCCACGCCGGGAACGGCGGTATCGGCACCGGGGGCGGTGCGGGGTGCCGGTCGGGACAACAGCTGGTGTGAAGTGGCCAGCACCGAGGCGACCTGGACAGCGGACTGGCTCAACGTCGCGCGGGCAAACGGACGCCGGCGTGGCGGGGTGTGACCGGTGAGGGTCGCCGCCCCAACGCGGTCGGTCGGGATGCGGGCCATCACCGGCAAACCCAGTTCGCGGGCGACCTCGGCGTCGGGGTAACCGCCGCCGAGGAGTAGCAGCCCGACCCGCTCGTTCCAGGCGCTGACCTCCTCCAACCGCGCGGCGAGGTGAGCGAGGTCGCTGCCGGTGGCGTGGCTGAGCAGCAGCAGCTGGTCAGCCGCCCGGACCAGCCCCAGTGCCACCGACCCGGCATCGAGACGGCCGGCATCCACGATCACAACCGACCCAGGATCGGCCGCGGCCTGCACCAGCGGATGCGGCCCGATGCCTGCCAGGGCAGTCAGGGCGGCGCGGGTCTGCTCCCCACCCGGCGGTGCCGCCAGCACCGGCAGCCCACCAGGCAACACCTGCGTGTGTGACCACACCGACTCGATATCGCTGCCCCGGCGGGCGACGGCGAGGCTGACCAGCCCGGGCGACAGCGCCAAGCCATAACGAGCCGCCAGGTCCCCACCAGCCGGGTCACATTCGACCAGTACCCGCCGCCCCGTCCCCGGCCAGCGTGCGGCCAGGGCCAGGCAGAACGTCGACACCCCTGGCGAGCCTTTCACCGATCCCACCGCGATCAACATCGCCCGCTCACCCGCCCGCCACGACGACGACGCTGACCTGGCCCGCGGACAGCGTTGCGACGCGCAGCGCGTCGGCCTGGGCCAGCAGCACAGTGACCACGCTGCCCTGACCGCTGGCCAGGTCCTGCACGCCGGTCACAGTCGCCGCCCACCCGGCGGCCGGGACTCCGGTTGGGACAGGGGCCTGTTGGCTGGTACCGCCGGTGGGGACGAGGTGCACCTGGGCGCCGGCTGCCAGGTCCGGTGGGTACTGGCCCGGCTTCACCGCCAGCGCGGCGATCGCCTCACCGGTGCCTGGGATGGTGGCGGTGCCGAGTTCGGCGCGGGTCAGCAGCGCCCCGGCCGGCAGTGACACCGCCACCTGGCGCCCCACCACCGACCCGCTCTCCGATGCCGGGATGCTGTCCACCCCAGACCCGGCGGACATCGGCACCGCGTGCAGGTCGCCTGTCGACAGGATCTGTCCGACGGTCACCGGCCGGGCCAGGGCCAGCACCGAGCTGCGGTGGTCCAGCCGGGACGCGGCCACCGCGAACCCGAGCGCGCACACCACCACCAGCAGCGCCCCCAAGCCCAGGTGCGCGGGGCTGCGGCGACGGCCGGGCAGCCGCGGCACCGAACCGGTGCCGTCTGACGTGCGCCACCCGGCGCCGGTTCTGAGCGGTGTCTGCCGCGTCGTTGTCGTGCTCACCCGTTGGACCCCCGTCCCCGTGGATGTTGCCTAGTTGCTGGTGAGTGCCTGCGATTCCGCGACCGGCACGTTGACCGTCGCCGTGGTGGTCAGCCCGGCAAACGTGCCCGCTTGCCCGGCGCCGGCCCAGGTCACTGACCAGTGCACGGTCGCGGCGACTGCGAATGCCGCACCTGGCTGTCCGGCGGAGGACCGCAGGTACATGTGCCCGCAGTCCGGTGACCCACCAGATGCGTTCATGCTGGATGTATAGGGAGTTCCGGGACCGTGGCAGGTCACGGTGCTGCCGTCGCCGAGCACCCACGTCACACTCGTCGGGACAGCTGTTGCGGTCACCGACTCACCCGGCACCGCCGCCGTCGCCGACGCCGCACCCCAGCCGGCGCGGTCCAGCCACAACCACGTCGGCAGGTTCACCAACTGCCGCCCCACCGGGGACAGCCGGATCGCCGGTGACGGCAGCCGCAGCTGGTCATAGGCCTGCCGGGCCAACGCCGCCGGATCCGGCACGGCAGCGCCGGGTGCGGCTGGGGCGTCCGGGATGAAGACCGGCGGCCGGTAGATCGCATCCGCCGCACCCTTGCCCGTGCACTTGTACACATACCAAGCACCCTTCGGCGCAGCAGCAGCCGCCGGCGCCGAACCCGGCGCCGCTAGCGGGCGGGCTGTGAACGCGGCGGCCACCACCCCGCCGCTCGCTGGCGGCTGGTAATCGCTGCGAACGTAGGAACACCGCCACCGACCCGGATCCGTATCCGGCGAACCGCCGCCCGTGCCTGACCCGGGCTTGCCGGGAGTATCACCCGCACCGCTACCCGTCCCGCCGGGAACGGAGCCGGGGCGCTGTCCACCTCCCGTGCCGGCACCGAGATGGCAACCAGGAAAGGGATGTTGCGAGCAGTCGATGTATCCCCAGCCGCCGTCGGCGAACGCCGGGGTCTGGCTTGTGCAAATTGTTAGCGCGACTGCGATGGCAAGCGGGATACCCAAGCGGCTCAACATGATCCGACGCCCTCGATGGCGAACTGGTCGACCTTCCAGCTTCCGCCTGGCTGCTTCTTAATCTCCGCGGTGATCGCCTGACGACCCCCTGGGATGTTGTCCTGGAGTTTGCCGCTCTTGGCAAAGTATTTCAGCCAGTGGCTGGAGTCGCCGCAGTCCGAGATCAACACCGTCGTGGGCGAAACCGGAGGACTGGCCTTAAGAACGGTGGGGTGGATGATCGGAGCGCCCTTGGTGATGACACCGTTGTAGTGGTCGGCGTACAGACTGCGCGACATTTGCAGCAGCGCGTCGCCGGTCGCATGGGTCGCGAGTGCGGGTGACTTCCAGTCCGAGGTGTGCCCGGCCGTGGCGAAGTCCCGCCACATGGCCAGGTAGCTGGCCAGAGCTGCGGCCTTCGCAGTGGCTGCGAGCTGGGTCGTCGATGGCGTCGAGGACGCAGACGTGGGGGCGGTGGAGCTGGGGCTCGCGATGATCGTTGAAGTGGTGGCGGAGTGCGTTGCTGAATCCGCTACCACCGTTGGGGCATGGGACCGGTCGCACCCCGCGACGGCCAGCAAGATGAGCACGGTCGCAGTGCAGATCGCAGTGAGTGGCGCGCCTGATCGGGCCGCGTAGCGAGTCATCGGTTCCCCGTCCTCCGACTATCCACACCGAACAATCTCCGAAGAGACAGGCACAACGTCTACACCCGGCACGCCACTCACTTCAACAGAAGTATGGGCACAGAGCCGAAATTCGTTATTAAGACGCAGCTTTCGCCGGCTTGTGCGCCCTATGGGTGCGGGTGCGCCATGACTGCGCGCCCTCGATGACCTCGCGATGGCGGGAAGCCCATTCGGCGAGCGGTGTGGCGGCCTCGACGAGTTCCCGGCCGGCATCGGTCAGGCAGTAGTGCACCGTCGGCGGGAACGTGCCCGGCGTCTCGTGGCGTTCCAGCAGCCCATCGCGGGTCAGGACCTGCAGGTTCCGCGTCAGAATGCTGTCGTACAACCGCCGGTGCCGCGAACCCCAGCGCAGGCCGGGGCATGTAGCACCCGCTGTGGCGAGGATGTCCTTGTACTGCAGCGGCCCATCCAACAGCGCGACCACGATGGCGGGAGTCCACTCGGCAGCCAGCAATATCCGCGCGTCATACCAGTCACGCAAGAAACCCGCCGAACGCGTCGCAGCCATACCACTCGGATCGGCAGCCCAACCTTACGCCTTACAGAAACCTTACCCTCGGTATGCAAAGTCACGCCCGCCGTGACGCTGATCAAATGCGGATCCCAACGTGGTGACGGAGCCGACGCTGCTGATTTAGCCACTTGGAACCTGCAGAAGCCCGGATGCGCTCTGTTGGGCCGGATAGCTGCGACACCTTCGAACGGCGGGCGATTTCCGTTTTCGGTCGCTTCCCACTTTGCGGCGTCCTGCGTATGGTCGTGCACCGCTACCCCTGACCAGGAAGGAGCCTGAGCCCGTAACAGGTAGACCCACCCCCTGAGGCACCTACTCGTGGTAGTTCGGGGGCGGCCCCGGCCGGTGCTCTAACACCGACCGAGGCCTTGATTGAATCCTGACGGCGTGTCCGGAGGCTCGATCCTTTGAGGAGGATGGGTCTATGTCATCTGCGACGTCGAGGAAGTACCCGCCGGAGTTGCGTGAGCGGGCGGTCCGGATGGTGGCCGAGTGCCGT
>JAABUS010000899.1_pt1 | contig 70730 bp, 71 predicted proteins | sample 5560161 | NCBI WGS metagenome assembly JAABUS01 (sample SAMN10711885, study PRJNA513376) | rock metagenome | isolation source: Antarctica rocks | place: Antarctica: Victoria Land, Trio Nunatak nord | collected 2016-01-04
TAAGTTCATGCACAATAAGCAAATATACTCATTCGACCGCGAGGCATGCAATCTGCACTCATGCTGGACTGGCAGCATAGCCAAGACACCTCAGAAGCTGACAAAGGAGGGTCGAGTGTTTTTTTTTTCTTTTTTCTTTCTTCATTAAGTGCATGCAGCCTATGGCTATGGCACTATCTAGGCGCTGTGTGTATGCTAAATTACATGTAATTTGGCCAAAATCGATGCTTAATATCTTCCCATTGTGCAGTCACCCCGATAAAATGAGGGTCGAGTGTTCAAGCGGTCTATGACTGCAGTATAAAGACTTGGTACAGTAGAACTTTCGCTTCCGACCGATCCTCGTTCTTGGATAACCTTCGATAGTACATGGCACAAGCCATGCTGCTGGGCGCTCACCTAATCACCCAATGAGTCTCTATGCAATCGAAGATGCGGTACGATCTTTTCTCGTCAGAATATGTGCAGAAGTTGCAGGAATAACCGATTTGCGCTGGGAGCTACTAGTGGTATCAAAATATGCGGGCCTACTACTATCGTGCTGTACGACTCGATGAGGTCGAAAAGTTCGAACAAAACCGTCGGTTAGAATCTACTTCATATCCAGTCAATCGTGCTCACCTAGGAAGACATAATTGTCTCGTTTGTTGGCGAGGAGAAATTGTGGCGCAGCTTTTATATACGCGTGAGGAAGCCCTCCAGTCACTGACAATACTTTCCTGAAGCACTCCAATGAGCCTCCGAAGCGATACTGCGAACTGCCTCCAATCTCGATCAATTATCTAAAGCTTGTGCTTTATGAGAGACCTTGCAGGAATATCTCTAGAACCGCTTGTTTCGCCGGTCAATTACCCAGTGCGGTGTGTGGATTGAGTTCTATAAGTGCTCTTGCCAAGGTTCGAGAGCTGGCTGTAGGTGCGATTCAGCCCATTGGAGTGTATCTCGTCTGCTAGATTGCCAACGCGAACGATCTAATCATGTAGCTCGTACATGCATATATCTGTCCAGACTTCGCAGCTGTCGTATAGGAGGTTGGATTAAAAACAATTAGTGCTGATTCCAGTGGTGGTGCTGACTGCAGCAACGGTGAGGTTGGGAAGGGAATGTGAATGTATGACGTGGCGATTCCGACATCATCCTTGATGCCTCTCTTCCATACGTCCATGTCCCGTTCTTGGCGCCAAGCAGCCTCCTTATCCACTGCCCCCTCTGTGTCTTGGCATATGTCTCTTATCGTATTCTGTTGGCTTTCTCCTCACCGTGTGCTTGAGCGCGCCCCTATGAAAAGTGTTCATTTTGGGGTCTTCCCTAGGTTTAACTTTTGGATAACAAAGGACAAATTGACCTATGCTTTAGTGCTCCTTAGGCTGCATGCTTGTTGTATGAGAACGATATTTCATCGGTAGCATCCACACCGGCATAGAAGACCAAAACTTGATTCGCTTAATGTAGTAGGAAGAGTAAACGCCGAGATTCCCCACGAGCTTCGAAGATATTGGTATGGTTGAGGTCTCAGCTACGAGTGGTTTGAAGATCTTTCGGTAGGGCTGAAGCGGCGTAGGTACAGCAGTCTATTTGAAACATACCGATAAAATTTAAAATTGAAAAAACACATCAAATACATAAATCTAAATTATAATACATTCTGTTTTGATAAAGCATGGCTTTGAAGCGAGCTATTCGGATCTACATACCTAACCTATGCTTATTAGCATTACTGATGAGAAACAAACACATGACGAGATGTGAAATTATACCCAGTTTGCTTGCACAGCGTGACTGGCGCTTCCGGCGGCTGTCTCAGGGTTAAATCACATCCAATAGCTCCCCCATTGAATATCAACATAGAGATATCGTTCCCAATGGAGTTACAACCAGTTTATTACGATGTCAATTCATCTCGCCCAGAAACGTCATCCCATAATCATTCCCTTGGGATAGGAAATCGCGTGCATCAGGTTCCGCACAAGCGCCCACGATTAGTAAAATCTTGTGCTATATGTAGGAACAAGAAGCTCAAGTGCGACCGGCTTTTGCCCTGTCATCAATGCAGCAAATCTGGGCGTGCACCACAGTGTTACTATGGCCGTGAAGATGAGAATATTCCTCAAGCTCGGGCGACCGAGGAGTCGAGTTTGGAAAGTGGTCAGAGGAGAAGGAAGATTCCAAGCCCGACAGGTTTTGCGGAAGTCCGAAGTCACGTCGGACTCCCTGCTATATTACCCCCAACTCCAGCCCTGGAGAACAATGAGAGTATAGGGGTGATCGAAAATCTCCAAAACCGGGTTGACAAGCTTGAAAAACTACTAAGCAGCCATCCAGAGCTTTCAGCTGAGAGCTCTAGACAATTCAGCCTTGGATCCAAGCCAGGAGCCGGCAGCTTAACAAATGTCGGTACACTGAATGTAAAAGGATTGAGATCTCGATTCCATGGGCTGTATCAAAAACATACTTTACTAAATGAAGTGAGTCTCCAGCCCATGCTTGTATTGTAGGAGCAATTTATTTACTAAATGGCATAGTTTGATGAGGCAAAAGGGTTCATTCGAGGTTGCTTTGAAGAACCGAGCATTATTACCATGGTCAGAGAGTGCCAGTCATTACAAAAAGATGCCATGAAGAAAGATTCGGCCTCCAAACATCACAACTCTATTGATGACTCTTCTACGCTTTCTGGGATGTTGAGAATGATTCCTCAACGAATCGTTTGCGACAGGCTTGTGAGAATCTACGTTGACAATTTCGAAAACGCATTAAGGGTTTTGCATATTCCAACATTTCTAACAGAATGCGACAATTTTTGGACATCTCAGAAAGACAGCACAACAACTTTTACTGATTTTATACCTCAATTATGCATTACCATGGTAATTGCATCTAGTCTAGATGGTCCTACCACCGTTGAAAGTGAGATGCCAGAGAAAGATTTTGGGGCATCAGAAGCTTGTGACATGGTAAGGCGCTGGACGGACGGTCTTAAAGGAAAACAACGAATAAAGCTTTCCACTATACGCACACAGACTCTTCTCGTGCTTGCTCACCAGACCAGGCACAAGCGTGCCGAAGAGATATGGAGTGAGACTGGTGCACTAGTCAGATCCGCAATGATAATGGGCCTCCATCGGAATCCGACCGAGTTCCCTGATCTGACTAGGTTTGAACAGGAACAGCGGCGAAGGCTTTGGATGACCATAGCGGAGATAGACCTTCAGGTTTCTATGACCTGCGGGATGCCAAGTATGATTCGAGGAGCCGATTTCGAGTGGTCTATCCCAGCAAACGTCAACGATAAAGACTTGTTCGAAGACATGGCTTTACCTCCAATGCAGCAGTCTTCCGACGAGTGGACTGACTCTTCGTGTCAAGTTGCTTTAGCTAATTCACTCCCATTGAGATTAGACGCAATGGGCATTGTCAGCAATATCAGACTTGAAGCGGATTGTGAGGAGATCTTGAAGCATGCAAGGAAAATCGAAGAATATCTTCGAGACCTACCTGCTATCTTGAAGCCTGATAGTACTTCAGACCAGGCTAATGATGGATCTGGACGTCTTTTTGGCCGGACTCTGCTCGATGTGTACCTTCGCCGAGTAGTTTTATATATCTACCGACGACTTGCTTGGCTGGGCTCTGCTGAGGCTCGAACCGCGTGCGTCCGATCATCTTTAATCATTCTCTCACATCAAGATGCTTTCGATCCAAACGTAGCGGACCTTGACGTTATCAATTCGAAACAGTATTGGGATCTTTTCTACACTTTTTGCAAAGTCGATATCGTGCAAGCAGCATTGAGTGTCTGTTCTGAAATCAAAGCAATGACTCACATTTCTTCCTCCCCGAGTAACAGGATGACGTCTAGCAAGGATAAAGAGAGAACACACAACCAACTGATGCCAGCAAACTCTCTGGAGAACACTTCGGCGTGGACAAAAGCTAGCCTCACAAGAATCGTCGAGAATGCGGTTGACGGTCTTGTAAGAAGAGCTGGAAAGCTTGGCAGCGATTTGAAAGACCCTGTTTGTATTTCTATCATCTTACAATCTGTGAGGACAAACGGCTCTGCAGTTAGCAAAGAAGTATTGATGCGGGAGGGGTTGATTACTGTCGTAAATGGATATCGCCAAACGCTCAAGGACGAAGTAAATACCGGCTATAGTGCCAGCAAGGCCAAGAATACTGTAATGAAGCACCTTTTGTCCCCTTTGATAAGCTTTGTTGACCGCAGCTTAGGGATTACGCCCATCTATTTCAATAACAGCTGAAATTGGGAGTTGTGTCAATGGAGGCTCAAGTCCCGTTACGCTGTCCCATCGTCAAGGTTACTCAGTCCATGATAATGCTGCTACACAGAGTATAAATAGCTTTGTAAGCACCGCTCTCTTGTCATCTGCTCTGTACTCCAGCATATCATCGGCCAAAATGTGGCCGTTCTTTTTAGCTGTTCAACGCGTGGTTTTCGACTGACACTTGTCTTTCCTTAGCTACCAACCTGGGAAATCGATTTCGAAGCGGTCGACTTCGGCTTCGGTGCGGACTGGGACTTAGATCACGCTTGGCTCTGACTTGTTATATATGTTACTACACTCTCGAAGAGCATTAAGTACAGTCGATGATATCATAGATATTCAACATGGGGTAAAGCCTTGCGAATTTAGACTCTATGACCACCACTAACTATGAAGTGCCCCTCCTAAGTAATAGCAGATCCGGGTAACCTCGCTTTTCACAAATGATCTCGAGCAGAGTCCCTTTTCCATCGGCCATAACAGCCCAAGAATGATCAGTGGCAGCTCAACTTAATTCGAAATTACTGGAGACTTTCCATCCCACGTACTCTTCTCTACCGAAGCCACCAAGAAAACCGCTACACTTCTTCGAGATATCGCGCTCATCAAACCGATTCCTTTACCCTGGTCCCCATATTCCTTAACTGCTTTCGCATCCTCATCCGTCAGTCTTGCCGGTCTCACTAACACAAAATCCATCCCACTTTCTTTTACAGTTCGATCAACCACATCATGGTCCTCAAACGAGGCCGCCATATTTGACTTTCTGAACAAGCACCGGAGCGGGAAACTCAGACTGGGAAATGAATCACCCGCACCCAGAGCAGCCATAACCACAAGCTTGCGAACGCCGCATTTCTTCATGGCGGCTATAACATTGGTATTGCAATTGGTCATTAGCCGAGGTGGCGAAACGACGGCCGAAAAGGGACTATCACTCGCGCGGACGGAGCTAAGCGTAACGATTATAGCGTCTGGAGGTTCATTCGGGGTAGAGTTGAAGGCTGAGAAGACGTCGGACTGATTGAGAGGAGTTCCTGAACGATCAGTGCTTGTACCACGTATTTTGGGGTCTATCGTGCATACCTTTCACGATGGTCAAACCAATCCGCGGTTTCAGAGCATTGGGATCTCGAGCCAATGTCGTAACCGTATAGCCTATAATTACACCGTATAAGCATCTGCCTACGCAGAAAAGGTGGAAAAACAGACCTCGCTCCAACGCTTCATCAATGACAAGCTTGCCCGTCCGACCAGTCCCACCAATAACCAGGACACGCATTGTTGGTCGCGTATTCGAAGTATAAAATTGCTGCAAATCCAGGTGCGGTTGTGAATATCAAGAATTGAAGTGGACGACCGAATCTTATATATTACAGTTAGTGTTGACGACCTTTGGGATATCGTGGCCTTTATGACACAGGGAATTGGGAAAGCCGAGACCCAAGGACTACAGAGGTTGGATAAGACCTTCGTTACCCAAGAAAGGCAATCGGACTTTGTCGGATGCGATAATCGGATCCGAATCCCGGGGCTGGTGTCGGGACCGACAATTACACAACTCAAAACCATATGTCTAACTACTTAAAGTTCAGCATCAGTCTGGAAAACCCGCAGTTGTATCATCAGTATATATGTATTGCATCCGATTATTTCTTGGGTTCAACATTCACCGATTGAACTTCAGCAAGCGGCACAGGAAGACACTTGACACCCGAATTAAAGCCCTTACAAATCCGAACCGCCATGGGCTCCATGGATTGTATCCCCGTGACTATTATCGGTGGCGGTTTAGCGGTATATCTACTGTGAAGTCCGCAGTCACGACAGTTAGCTGACGGATTTAGGGACTCAGCCTGGCCGTTGCATTACACGAACAGTCCATTCCATGCAAGATATATGAACTCCGCTCTCCGAGCTTCAGCCATGGAGGCGCCGTCATGCTCTCACCTAATGCCTTACGGATCCTTGATACATTAGGCGTCTACGAACGGGTTTGCAACAAGGGCTATCACTTCGAGACTATAGCGTTCAAAGATGACAAACACGAGACAACTGGCTTATACCATTTCGGCAACCAGGAACTCTATGGTTACAAAGCCCTTAGGATCTACCGGCAGGTTCTCATCAGTGAACTACTACTGATGATCAACGAACGTCACATTCCTATCGAATTCGATAAGAAATTCTCTCACATAATCTCGGAATCCGAAGAAGGCGTTTCCTTTGCATTTGCAGATGGAATCATCAAACATACCTTACTGCTCGTTGGTGCTGATGGCATTCACTCCAAGGTCCGCCGATATATCTCTCCCACCGCAGCCCCAATATATTCTGGCCAACTAGCCATGACCTACACCCTCCAACGCTCACACCTGCGTTTCCCACCCGCTATGACCTATCACCTCCCTGCAGCCATCTCTTCACCCAAAAACGGCATGTTCGTGCTCGCTCCCCAAAGCGTTGACGGCGAGGAATTACTAGCCGGGACTCAGCGCACTTATCCCGAGACTGATAGAGCGGGATGGGATAAACTGTATACCTCGAAAGACGAATTACTGCAACTCATCCAGACGAATATGGAGAACTGGCCCGACATGGTGCAATCCGCTCTTGAACATATCCCCCTAAACACCCTGACCATCTGGCCCTTCTACACCCTCCCCCACCTCCCCAAATGGTCCTCCCCAAGCGCCAAAGTACTCATCCTTGGCGACGCCGCGCATGCGGTCCCCCCCACTGCGGGCCAAGGCGTAAACCAAGCCTTTGAAGACATCTACATGCTTTCCTTGCTCCTCTCAAAGCAACCATCATCTAACATCCCCATGCGCGAAACCCTCAAGTTCTGGCAAGAAAAGAGGCAGGAGAGGGTAGATGGGGTGTTGGAGCTAACGAGGAAAATGAATAACAAAAGACTGCCCAAGGAAGAGAGGGAGAAGCTCGGGGAGGGGCAGGTGTGGGATGAAAAGAAGGGTGGGGGTGGGGGGGAGGAGATGCGATGGTTGTATTTGCCAGGGATTGAGGAGGTGGTGGAGTGGTGGGGGGCTTTGGACTGTGATAATAAGCGCTGCTAGGTTAGCTTGTTGGCTAGGGTTACACGGGAATCAGCTTAGAAAGGGTCGGGGAAGGCGTTGAAGGAAACTCATAAAAAAACTCTGATTGCCATTAGCTGCAGATTCAAAAATCATCTAGTCGGTACCTATCGTATCTCCTTCCTAATATCCTCTCCCACCTTGACATCCCACATGACACAACACCCAACCCCAAACCCCCTCTCCGCCCCTTCCTCTCCCTTCCCACTCTCCCACCTCCCTTCGGTCCCAGCTCAGCAGCCCGACATCAGGGAAAGGAAGAGAGCGCTGGGATGATGAGGTTGCTAGCCATGTTGGTGTTATGTGTGACCGTGTACATCGATGAAGGCCCGTATGTAACACGTCAACCCCCCCCCTGCCCTCAACATCTCCAGCATCCTAGCATCGTCCGTTTCGGGAGTAGTATCGATAGTTAAGACCGTACTTCATTGCTTAAGAGAAAATGACTCGAACTTCTCGATGGTGCTCTCTGCCTTTTCCCCGAACCTCCATACAACAAACCTCCCCCCTTGGGCCTCCGCATGTTCATGCTTGGGTTACCGTACTGTGGCTATGGTCGCTGAATCAGGTGGATATGAGTTTAATGGTTAGGTAATCGTTTTGGATGGTTGTTATAGTGATCGAATTGCCTTCCTCTTAGCGCGAGAAGAAGCGGCAACGGAAGGCTTGTGGGTTTCTGGGGCGTGGTTGGCTGGGTTTTGAGTTGGAGAAAGATGAGGGGGTTTGTTGGCGGTTTTTTGGGGAGGGACTGGGTTTCCGGAAGGTGGAGAAGGCCTCGGTGAAGGAGAACGGGGGTAATTAGAATTTGTGGAGGGATGTAAAGGGATCTTGTTAGGCGCGGATGGGAACTAAGGTCTTGTTGAATTATCCAGGCAAATACATTAGGACTATTCATGCTCCTGCAGTGTCCCTCAGTCCATATAAAATGTATGGGCAGAAATTGGGAAAGCCATCATGGTGGTCATACTTTCAGTTTCGTCAGTAGTCGATGTTAACGAGAAAGCCTTGAGACAAGCTCAAATACCGTTCCAAGCGAGTGCATTGAAGTTGAAAAGAAAATGATAGCACAGATAATAAATAGCAAGGTAGATTTTAGGTTAGACTGGGAGACAGATAAGAAGTTTAGTAGAAGATCTGGATATACTTGATAGTAATTAGACTCTGATATCTGTGCGGTGGTTGAACTTCTACTTTTGCCAGCCTCAGATGCCGGGACTCGATGGGACTATAATGGATCGATATAAGAGAGACTTTTCAGCAGTTTTCTATTTGCAAAATATGATTTCTCATGTGGGAAACATGGAACAGTACGCCAATTGAATAGCCACTCAAGCGTGGGCGTATAGTGAGGCTTGCGGAAGTGGCTCAAGATGTTGGAGAACCGAGATAGATCAATGGTTTGTGTCGTAGATGTCTGGAAACCCTTGTCATGGTTGGCAGGCTCAGATATGGGTAGAAAATCATCGGTTCGAAGCATAATGTCACTCCTTTTCTTTTTTCGCGACATCATAGTTCTTTGTTAGCCATCAGATGTCTGCCGGCAGATATAAGATGTAACAGCTCAGAAGTCAGACAGTTGCGCATCTCAGTTGCTTCCCATTACTGGTTGAGGTCGTCCAGTGGGCCATGCTTAAGATTCCATCATAGGGCCTCTCAGTAATAGTCCGTCCACAAGTCTGCCGCATACGCATCTGTCAATCTCCTATCCGTTCCATATCTAGTTCACATTGTTAGCGATATTGATGAATTCATCTGAAAACAAAACAATAGACACAAGGACTATAATCACAAGGGCGTCGCGCACTTTTCCTGCCACTTCACAAATCCCCCATCAAGTACGTAAACCTCTTGATCTACAACCTTTGCTTGCGGGTCAATGCCTTCAGCGCTCACGACGCCCAAATTCTTGCTCCCCATACCCGAGTCCGGGTTTGTTACAGATACTGAGACTTCCCGGTGATCCTCTGAGGTCTCTTGCCTCTTCCTCTTATCCATTCTCTTCTCATCCATATACTTTCGTGCTGCACGAGGACCTCTCTCTTGGCTCAACGCGCAATGAAAGACCACAATTTCTTTATCAGCCAGGGTTCGGAAAAGTTGCGGGATGCGGTAGTCCAGGGACGTTGATGGCACATGGGTAGAAGTATGAATGTGACCTCCTACATGGTCGTCACCACGGACGTCAATGATGGCGACTTTCGACGCATCAAGAGACAGTAGGATAGACGAAAGCTGCTCGCGAGTCATGCGTTGCAAGGGAGCGTTAGGAAATTGGGCTTGCATTTTGAACGCTTTGGTTCCAGATGGAAATGGAAATTCGGATATCAGATGAGATAGTACCTCAGTCTATTATTTTGTGTTGTATGGAGAAAGTACGTTCCCAAGGAAAAAGACAAATGCTTGCCGTGGTCAGGCGGTATTGCATATGCCAAGACTGGTCAAGGCGGGTAGGTAGTTGTCGTCGACGTCGTCGTCGCTGTTAGCTTGTCGTCATCAATGGTGGGAATCGGGTGAGGGGTACGAGGGGTGGGAAAGCGGAAAGGCGGAAGAGCAGCAACGGGAACTAAGGGGTAGCTCGCTTATACCTTCCCTTTCAGGACAGAGAGTATTCCATTGTTTCCGTAATGTATTTTCATATGCAACCCATCGATAAAGATTACACTACGCTGGCCTCACGATCTTTTCTGCAGCGGTCGAGTTAAAGTTACACAGTACCCACAGTACTCAGGATTCCTGCAGCTAATCCGTTCCTATCTTCTCGTTCGATAATCCATTGGACAGCCCAACCACGTATTCAACGCCAATTTATTCCCCGAAAAAAACCGTGTACCGCTCAAGCCTCTTTCGAAGTCCTACCCCACACACCGCAAAATCGAGAAGGCAAACACCGTGGTGCATGTCGCGACAGCAGGCAGATAGGTGGGCTCGGAAAAGGTACTTTGGTTAGCAGGCTCAGCCACAAGAAGACAGGAAAGCTGTCAGGCCTAGCAATCTTGCTTTTTGGGTCGGTAGAGAAACCAAACACCGTCGTGCTGGCCAACCTGACGTACGCAACACACCTAGCACGCTACTTGTCAGCTTCTTGCCTTTTCTTTGTATGAGTCTCTAGGAACACAGATACTGACACATCTTTCACTCAATAGAACTATAGCGGTCCTTAGAAATTTTCAGAATGCATATCAGCCAAAAGCTTGCGGAGGCGGAGCGGACGGGGAAGCCAATGTTCTCTTTCGAATTCTTTCCTCCTAAAACGGCGCAGGTAAATATCTCTTACGACCAATCTCGGATCGTATCATTATACTGATGCCCGGTGTAGGGAGTTCAGAACCTTTACGACCGTGCGTTCCCGCGAATAGAACTCCGTGTCTAATAGCTTTATAGTGTCTTGACTGACGGAGAACAGGCATGGATCGAATGCACGATTTAGGCCCTTCATTCATTGATGTCACTTGGGGCGCTGGTGGGACTTTGTCACATCTCACGTGTGAAATGGTTAATGTCGCACAGACATTCTACGGTCTTGAAACATGCATGCACCTTACATGTACCGATATGGAGCTGGAGAAGGTCGACAATGCGTTGAAAGAAGCTTACAAGGCAGGTTGCAGCAACATATTGGCTCTTCGTGGAGATCCTCCGCGAGAGAAGGAGAAATGGCAGGCAATAGAGGGAGGCTTCCGCTATGCTAAAGATCTCATTAAATACATCAGGGAGAGATACGGTGATCACTTTGATATCGGTGTCGCTGGCTATCCGGAAGGCTGCGATGATCAACAAGATCCGGATATATTGCTGGATCATCTAAAGGAGAAAATTGATGCTGGCGGGACTTTCATTGTGACCCAGATGTTCTATGATGTTGATAATTTCCTTGACTGGGTGGGGAAGTGCCGTGCTCGAGGTATCAATGTTCCTATCATCCCAGGAATCATGCCCATACAAACACACGCGGCGTTCTTGAGACGCGCAGGCTGGTCCAATTGCAAAATTCCGCAGAAGTGGACAGACGCCCTAGAACCCGTAAAAAACGATGATGCCAAGGTCCGAGAAGTAGGAAAAGGCCTCGTGGCCGAAATGTGCCAGAGCATTATCGGCGCTGGTATTGTGCATCTACATTTGTAAGCATGCCATTGACACATTCCCACTTTCACTGTGTTCACGCTTTGCCTAGTTACACCATGAATCTTGCACAGGCAACGCGAATGGTACTCGAAGAACTGGATCTCGTATCTAAGGACGGGACACCAACCAGCAAGCCGCTACCATGGCGACAATCGCTAGGGCTCAATCGCAGAGAAGAAGATGTAAGACCCATATTTTGGAAAAACCGTAACAAATCATACATTGCCCGCACCCAAGATTGGGACGAGTTTCCCAATGGCCGCTGGGGTGACTCTCGATCACCCGCTTTCGGCGAATTAGACGCCTACGGCATCGGTCTAAAAGGAACGAACGAGCAAAACATCAAGCTATGGGGAACCCCCAAAAGCCTGCGAGACGTCGCTAATATTTTCATCCGCTTCCTCGAAAAAGACCTCCAAAGCCTGCCGTGGAGTGAATCCCCCATCACAAGCGAAACAGACTCCATAAAACCAGGACTTATCGACCTAAACCGCAGAGGTTTACTAACCATTACTTCTCAGCCCTCCGTCAATGGCGTGAAATCTTCCCATCCAATCCACGGCTGGGGGCCACACGGGGGATATGTATATCAAAAGGCTTATCTGGAGTTACTTGTCCCACCGCAGATTATCACAGAACTAATTGCTCGCATCGACAAGGACCCAGACATGACCTTCCATGCCGTTAACAAAGACGGGGATCTCAGGACCAATGCTCCGAGCGAAGGTCCTAATGCTGTGACCTGGGGTGTCTTCCCAGGTAAGGAGATCGTTCAGCCGACCATCGTTGAGACTATAAGCTTCCTGGCATGGAAGGATGAGGCGTTCAAGCTTGGGTCAGACTGGGCAAAATGCCATTCCGCGCTAAGTCCCAGTCGGCAACTCATTGACGGGATTATAAATAATTGGTATCTGATTAACATTGGTATGTTCCCCTTAATACGCTTTTATGTTCCCACATGTCGTATGTAATATGAGCCAAAATTTGCTGATTGATATAGTCCACAACGACTTCCACTCCACCCATGGCATCTTCAGGCTCTTCGACGGCCTCGAGGTTAAGAACATGGACGATCCAGCGGCTGTCACTAAGCCAGTGATCAATGGCGTCCACGCCAATGGTACCGCCGAGTTAAATGGGTCCTTTAAGACCGACGAGACGGTCTTCAACGAGGTCAATAAATAGACCTACAACTACAACATCTTTACACATCGCCTATGAGAGGATAGAGCAAGCAATAGAGTAACCACTGAAACATTCACCATCACCACTGCACAACCACTCCGCCTTACACGACCGCTTCTCCTAACCTTCTATATCAACCCTCCCAGCTTATCCATCACCATTTCCAATCCTGGACGTTTACATATTCCTCGCAAATTCAACATATACCAGCATAGCGTCGGCGTTTTTCACCCTTGGACTTTTCATATACCATTCAACACATATCCCCCATTTTATACACAATAATTTCTCAACGAATTAAAAATCACAGGAGATGGGCACGCAGAACGGCGTTTGCGGTCTTCAACGACTAGACGAGCGCATGATCGTTTTATAACATGATGGCGACGGCGCAGTTGTTTTGTCGATATTTAACTATTAGACGATGTTTCTGTGGTGGGATAACTGAAGAGGGGGTGGGGGGGTTATATCTTTTTGGGGGAGAGTTGGAGAGGAGAGGCCTTCAACGGCTGTACGTAGAGAGAGCTGAGAATTCGAGTTCTCAAGATCTTCTCATGCGATGCATATACCGATTCTCTGAAAAACATGTGCAGACGTCATATCAAGTCCCTAATCGAGCCCATCGTAACTCGAGCTTTCTCCGCTATGCCTTCAGCCGGCAAAAGACCAGAGTGATTGCGTAAGAAACCCTCTTTGTCTTATCCTCATGTACGCGAAAGGTACCGTTGACGTTCTGTTCCCCCGTAATGAGTCCACAATCCCATCTACCGCCTCTGCGTCTTCCCCATCCCTCTCTTGCCCGAAAACTATTGCGCACACAAACCCATTAGCTCTCAAAACCACAAAAGCACAGAAGAGCATAAAGAAAACTCACCAAGTGCTTCGGCATCGCACTACTAGTATGCCGATCCGCCTCCCCCTGTCTCGCCATCCGATTCATCTTCTTCTGCCCCAGCTTCTGCAGTTTCTCCGCTTTGCTCCGCGCGCCGACACTCGTGACTCCGTCCTCGCGTCTATTGCTCTGACTGCGCGCTCGGCTGCGATCTCGCACATTGATTGTGCTAGCGCTAGGGGCGCCGTCGATGTCCATGGCGTCTTCGGTGGCGGTGCGGCTGCGGGAGAGGGGCCGGCCGCGGGATTGGGAGCGGGCGCGGGCGGAGATGGAGGTTGTGTCGTAGCCGAGGCGGTCGAGGTGGTCTTCCATGGCGGAAAGTTTCTTGGTGGTGGCAGGGCGGGGGATGACGGCGCGGTTTTTTAGGGATTTGCGCATTTTGTTTTCGTTAATTATGAGTTGTCTTTTTTCTCGGATAAGCTCCGCTTTCATTCTCGTGTCGGCTTCTGTGGCGCTTTCGACGCTGTCGTCGGAGTCGTAGTAGCCGCTGGCTTCGAGCTTTTCTTCCTCTTCTTCGAGGGTCTCGAGTTTTGATTCAATGTCCGGGTCGACGAAGTCGTAGACGTTTTTCCCGTCGAAGACTTCAGGAACGCGATCGTGAGTCCAGTCGGGGTTTTCCAGGAGGTATTTCTGCTTGAGATCGACATTGAAGACGCCTGCACCGCCGTTTTCTTCTTCGATGTCGCGGGCTAACTTGGGTTTATTGGGGTCATTCTTGTCGTACTTGCGGAGCTGCTTTACGGCTTCGGGGATATAAGGCTCGCGAACCACACCGCCGAGTGGTTGGGCGACGTGAATTCGTGTCAGGACGTCTCCGAGTCGGCCGCCGATAGTACCGCTGGTGTTGTTTGCGGAGCCGGCTTTTAGTTTCTGGGCGACGCGATCGGCGATGAGGCGGTCACAGGCGGCGTTCTTGACGGCGGTGACGCCTTCCGTTGTTGTGCAGGAGAGTTGGAGGAGTTCGACGGTTCCTGGCGTAATGATGGAGTCGAGGAGGACTTTGGTTTCAGGATCAAGATCCTCGGGGCGGGTGATGTCAATTTTGTTGATGACTATGAAAACGAGTTTGTTTGCGAAGAGCGGTTTGGTGGATTGGAAGAGCTGGATTTGTGCTTGGACAGAGTAACCGCATTGTTCGGAAAGATCCATGAAGTAGAGAATCGCGGAGCGGAGGTGGGCAATTGCGGTGATGGATTGCATTTCGATAGTGTTCATTTCTTCAAGTGGGTGATCGAGAATACCAGGGGTGTCTATGGCTTGGAAGCGAAGGTATTTGTAGTCGAAGTGGCCAACAAACAGACTCTTCGTTGTGAACGCGTATGGCTGAACATCGACATCTGCTCTTGTAACACTTCGGAGAAAACTCGACTTCCCGACATTGGGATATCCGCAAATGAGTAAGGTCCTGGTATTTGGATCGATTGAGGGTAGACGGCCCAGATGCTGCCGAACTTGTTCAAGATACACGAGAGGGTCTTTCAGCCGTCTGCATATGGTAGCCATGCGCCCGAGAGCGGCACGTTTTAGTTGCTTGCATTGGAACAACGACTGCGCATATTTGAGTAGACGGACATAGTCTCGGGAGACAGTCTCGATCAGATGCTTTGCTGTAGAAAGCTGCCCAAGGGCAATTCGAAAATGGTCCGCATCGTAGAGTGTATTCAGCAAATCCTTGTCTGGAAATCGCTGTCAGTTATGGCATCCACAGGATAGGAATACGAAGATTAGAGCTCGACTTTGAGGGGACTGACGAAACGGATGTATATCTTGCAGACGCGGAAACCCATCCAAGATAAGGGACAACTTCTCCGAGAAAGTCTCCTGTGTGTATTTGACCTTGCGAGTATAGAAACCTGCCGTAAGTTAGCTAATATGACCAAAACGTGTGCCGCTGGCGCATACCCCTTATTCTGCTAATCTTGAATCCTGATCTGATCTGGGTAGGCAAGCGTCGCTGTGTGCGACTGAGAACCACATCAAGGAACTCTTGGCTCGTAGGCACCGGTTGTATCTCCTTCCAGGTGGTTTTCATATTTAACTCTTGAGCTCAGAGTGGGTGTCGGGTTGTGATGCGCTTGACATTCAACAGTTGTGGAGGGGCGGCGAGAAGGCGGTCGAAGATTAACAGCGAAGTCTTTGTGGGGCAACTTTTCGCGAGGCGGAAGCTAAGACTCGCTTAACTTTTCACAGCCATCAGGCCATGCGCAGGACTTGTTCCTGACAGGATCAACACAAATAAACGCAACAATCCACTCTGCCTTCGTTGCTGTCTAAAGTGGTGCTTTGCAGTCCCTAACCGACCAACTCTCGCTCCAACACACTAGCCGACGTCAGCGCTATCATGGACCCGCCCAATCCTCCCCCCGCCAACCCGATCACCGCCCAAACCCCCACCCAAACAGACGAACCCGACGATCTCAACGCCCGCATCCAAGCTCTCCAAGCCCGCCTTGATGCCATGCATCCTCTCCCGGTCGTCAAATCCTCGCAGACCTCAAAAAACGCCCCCAACACCGCAGAATCTCTCACCACCGCTATCTCCGCATCCGCCTCCCTCCTGCCAGACTACAAGCGCTCCTTCCTGCACTCCTGCCTATCCGCGCATGTCCTAACATTCGGCATTTACACCCTGAAATCCGGCCGCCGATCCCCCTACTTCTTCAACGCCGGCCTCTTCCACCGCGCCTCGCTGCTGCGCTCCATCAGTAGCGCTTACGCGCACACTCTCATTACCTACAGCATCTCCAATCCTGGTTTCAAGTTCGATATTGTATTCGGTCCGGCGTATAAGGGCATCCCTTTGGCTACGGCTACGGTCGATAAGCTGGCGGAGTTGGATGAGAGGAGGTATGGGGATGTGAGCTTCTCGTTTAATAGGAAGGAAGCTAAAGATCATGGAGAGGGAGGGAGCATTGTGGGGGCAGGACTGAGGGGGAAGAGGGTACTAGTTCTGGACGACGTTATTACGGCGGGGACGGCCATGAGGGAGGCTTGTGGGATAATCGCCAAAGAGGGAGGCTCTTTGGTCGGAGTAATCGTGGCCTTGGACCGCATGGAGAGGATGCCAGGAGATGGAGTAACAACAAGTGCGATTGGACAAGTGAGGAGGGAGTTTGGGGTGCCGGTGTTGAGTATCATCACCTTGAACGACTTGATCAAGGAATTGCGGGGAGTGGGAGGGACCGACTTAACACGCATGGAGGAGTATAAAAGATCTTATGGAGCAACCGATTAAAGATCAGAATGTTTGGGCATAGGCAAGCAAGAGGAGTGAGGGGCGGCAGCGTAATGATACCCAGGGATTGAATAGGAATCGGCAGGCAAGCCATGATACCATACGCACGCGAATTAGGATAGAAGATGGCAGGAGAGCCGCACAAGTACCCATTTACCGTTTTTGCGCAACTCTCTCATCTAGTCTTGTAGACACAGGGCTTCAGCACCTTTGCCTCGTCCACATCATCCTCTCGGGTATCATCCAGGAACCGCTTCCCCCTGAAATTTCTTTGTCCCCTTTCTTCGTCCTTTCCGTGCGTCAGGGCATCGTCTTTAGGAACATCCTTGCCCTTGGTTGGGGTAAGTTTCTTCACGAACCTCATCTTCACAAACATCTTGTTCCCCGTATCTACCTCGCCCCTTAACTCGAAACCTCGCCGCCTCCAAACCTCCACGAACGCACTCACGTCCGTCTTATCCCCGTGCTTGTCCACTAGGTCCTCCTCCACCTCCGCAATCACTTCATCCTCATCCTCCTCCTTTCCCTTCCCCTGCTTCCCCTTCCTGTTCACCGCCGGTCGCCCAAAGCGACTCCTAATCTCCGCCACCCAGCACTCCCCGCCCCACCTCACCACCCTCCCCACCTCCTCTACAAAATCGACCCAATTCGTGCCCATGAGCGCTAGACACAAGATTGCTACATCCACGCTTCCATCTGCGAGAGGGAGGCTGGAGATGTCTGCGACCGTAATAAAGGAGGCGTTAAGGCCGTCGCCTTTGGCGAGATCGAAGGAGTGGAGGCGTAGGTGCAGGGACTTGGAGAGGGGGCTTAGAGTGGCAGCGAAAGTGGCATCACCACAGCCAAGGTCGGCGATGGTGCATGTTCCGCGTGTGCAGGGGAGGGGATCCAAGTCCTGGGCCGGCTTCGAATCTGCCGCAGCCAATGCGCTGTCGACGTCTCTCTTTCCCTTTCCCTTGCCCTGACGCTCCTGCCTCCAAAGCTTTTTTTGACTATCTCGTCCTAATCTCACTTTCCCTCTTGCTTTTACATCTTCGATGAACGTATCGACAGGGTTCTGTGGCCATACGGCGACTTGGGCACGGAAACCCGCGTGGTAGGACGAGAACGCGCTGGGAGTTTCAGTGAATAGCTGTGAAGCTTGCGTAGATGCCGTAGTATAGAGGGTTTGGTTCAAATGCCGGAAGCGGGCGGAGACGAGCTTGGCTTGCATGCTTTGTTGGAGGGGAGTTAGCTTGGATGCGGGGACCTGCACATGGGGCTTTGAAGGGGCTGAAGGGGCTGGAGGCTTGGTTTCGACGGTGGTTGTGGGCCTATCTGTAGTGGTTATGGGGCCAGGAGCATTTGTGCTCTTAGGAGGTGGATTTTTTGGAAGAGATTTTATAGGTTTGGCTGTGCTGGGAGAGTTGGGACTGTCACTGGAGATAGACGCATCTTGAATATTTGTGGGACGCTGCGGTGGGATGGTACCGTTGGCTTGGAGATAGGCTTTCTTTTCCTTCTTTTCCAAAGCCCTGCGTTTCCGACCCTCGAACTTGGCCTTAGCAGCCTCTTTTGGGTCCATATTCTGTGCTTCGCCATTCACGGTTTCCGTTGTAATTTTGGACTTTCTTGCTTTCGCTACCGGACTCGATTCCACATGCTTCTTGCCTTTGCTCTCTCCAATTCCGATCTCAGACTTCTCAGGGTCTTCGGCTGCCTTAACTAAAGCTTCAGCTTTGGTAGTAAGAGCTTCAGTCTCATTCAGCACTTTCTCTTTCCGCCTCTTCTTCTTCTTTTCCATACTGCCTGCGCCATCCCCTACTACCTGGCTCTTTCCTTCGATATGCTTCCTCCACAAGTCTGCAAGGTTTTCTTCTGTAACATTGACGCCATTTGCCTTGCCATGACCTCGTTTCCTTTTCTTCGATGTCAAGCTAGTCCCTTTCTGATCCTTCGGCGCAGAGTCATGAGTCAATTTCTTGCCTGCAGGATCTTCTTGAATTTTCAGAGCATCTGCTGAAATGGCCCAACCGGGCACAGCAAACATAGTATGAAGTGGGTGTGGTAGTCTATATTACTGGATTCTTCGAGTGTAATGTTTTCGTATTATTAAGTGTGGGGTTGAAAATTACAGCTCTAAAATATTCTAACCTAAGAGTTTGATACGTCATAAGCAGTCACTGCATGGTTTTATGGGTTTGAAGGAGTAGTAGGGCAGTGAGGCTCGTGATTTGATGAATCTGGACATCGCTGTAAATTCGATTGGTGATGGCTGGAAGGCCCAAGAGGTATCGAGTCCCTCTATGCTAACGACTAAGTACCTGATAACGTATGCCTTTGCAATGCCACCCAAAAACAATGGCGCTAAATGATGCACGAAGTTGCCCATGGGCATCATAGGAGGATCCCAGCAGCCATGTCGACATTGCCTCCCGCGAGCTCCAAAGCATGAACGGCCTCCTCTCTCGAAAACCCAAGGTCGGTCAGCTTGGCAATATCTTCAGGAGGAAATGATCCTCTAGGCGCTTGTTGTCCCCCGGTTGGTTCTCCGGCTGTCCCTGAGGAACCTTCAGTTGCTTGAGCTTTACCTTTCGGTTGAGCATCTGTTGCGTTTGATTGATCTTGTGAGACAGCCTCAGATATGGCACCCGTCTTCGTACCCAAAGGCCCATCCATTTCCGCTTCATCTTCTTCATGCTTAGGAATATCCGCCTCACCCAAAAAATTCACCTCTTCCCCTCCGATTATCAAAGCCCCTTTCCGTAGATCTATGCAGGCTTGATGCCTCCTCAGCATGTCCAGCCCTAGGAGTAGGTCCACGTCTTTCCCCTCCGTGACTGTGAAACTAACTGGGAGAAATAGATTGCCCACCTTAATTTGCGCAGAATGGACTCGTCCAAGGATCATAGCGGTACCGACACCTCGTACTATTCCAAAATAGCGCTTATCGATCAGCCTCATGATTCCACACTTTTCGGCGCAGGTAGGTGACATGATAGTAATTTGGGCGCCAGAATCGACAAAGGCCTTGACTTTGTGATTATTAACCTCTACGTCAATGTATAGCATTGTCACTCTGCCGAAAACTAATGGAGCAGCCGGTCAGTAACCAGTATAGATGCTGAGCATGAGTCTGAGAGAGAACCTACCTTCCGGTGTATAGTCCATGGCATCTTGCAGGTTTTCCATTACCCGCTCTTGCCTAATAATCTCTTCGATTTTCTCTTGGGCGTCCACATTGAAGGGGTCTTCGTTGAGCAAAGCTAGCTCGCGTTGTTTGTCGGCTTCTTTTTGCTGGTGTGTGCTGTTCGTATGTTCCAAAAGCTGCCGAAAGCGGGCGGCATCAGGGACAGCATTCGCCAGCTCAGGATTGAGGCTTCTGATCTGCTGGAGGACCCGTGGATCACCTAGCGCTTGCAACCTTAATGGTTCTGGGTCTTGTCCACCCTGCCTGCGACCAGCTGGGGCAGTGCCCCTTGTTTGGCCACCTTGCGCCGATCTACTTGGTCCGCTGCTTGATGCTCGTGGGCGCACAAGCAGTGCCAGCATGTCATCTTCTTTGATCTGACACTGACTCAACGTCTGCGAATCGTCGGAAAGCTCTCGTCCATTGTGGTAGAGGATCTGGGCGGGCGGGGCAAGGTTGGTCTCACTTTGTATGACCACTTTGAGATCGGCGAGCGTCATGTCTGGGGCGAGGTCGATGGTGACAAGATCTTGGCCAACGACGACGCCGCGAGGGGCTGTGATGGATATTGTGATATGCCTTGTTCAAATCAGCTTCAGCATCAAGAGCGTCATACGCAACATACATTTTGCTATCGGTTGTGTAAGATGTTTGTAGTTTGGGGCAGCAGTGGCAGACGACAATGTCGTTGATAAGGTTTTGGTCACGAAAAGCGCATCCTAGCAGAAGTATATGACAGATTGTCTTGCTGAACCTTGGAGCCTACAAACCGCAAGCTTGCAGGGAGAAAGAACCTAAACAGCCGGAGCAGGGCCGCAAGCGGAACCATATGGAAAGTCGCGGCTGGGTGATGAAACGGGATTCATCATCTCAAAGTATGAGGTGATCGGCGAAGAGTAAGGAGGTAGCCCAGAGGTTTCTCCGGTTTCACTTTGGGGGGGGGAGGGGGGGGGGGTTTAGTCCGAAGGTGAAGTTTATATAATACTTTACAGTATGTATGAAGTTAGATGCGGATGCTTGCTGTGCTCCATCACGCACGGGGTTAATATCGAAAGTAGAAAGTCAGCAAGGGAAGTCCGAGGCATATGTCATCGTTAGTCATCCTAGACATCGGGGCATCCATGGAATGCTCCAACCCCCAAACGATCAGGTGAGCAGCTACATAGGTAGGTCATGAAGGTATGATATGATAGGGTAAGGTCGGTGGGCAAACAATATACGGAGATTGGGCATAATATCTGAACAATAGCAAACCACGTGCCAGTGATATACTCTCGAACACCGTTAGAAGGGTCCACCTAGCACTCGGCTAAACCTAGCAGTCGTCAGGCCCTATAGGGCTGAAAATTCACATTTCATATTTTATTGCTTCAAACGATTCACTACGTAGCTAATAGAACCTCTTTGGAGCCCTTCTGATACGCATGCCTCGCCCTGATTGGCCAGTTGTAGATATCACGTTATTTCTTTGCTTCTGCTTCTGCTTCTGCTTCTGATCCTGCTCGAGCTTCTGCTTCTGCTCCAGCTGTCTGACCCGTAGCTTAACTATCAGCTGCTTCTGCTCCTGCTTCTGCTTCAGCTGTCTGACCCGTAGCTTAACTATCAGCTGCTTCTTCTTCTTTTGTCTAGAGCTTGCTGTCATTGATATCGAAGTGAAGAGCTTGAAGCCTAGACGTAGTAGATCATTGATCTCTCTATTTCACATCTTTGTCTGTTGAGCTGAAACGACCGCTCGTTTTCGAATAGAAGATTTTGAAGTAAATAGCTCAGAATCTAGACGTAGTAGAGAATTGATCTTCTTTTGTCATATCTTTGTTCGTTGATTCTCTCTTCTTTCATCGACAATCTTTTGATTCATGACTCTTGCAGTATTATAATTATTCTCAATTCGATTGATTTTTTGCTTCTTTCTTCTATTGAGTTCAAGAAGTTTCTGATTAGTGATGTTCTGAATAGTAGATTTCATCATTGCTCGTATTGCTGCTTTACTCATCTTTTGAAAAATCTGACTAGAAATCGTTTCTTTTATTGCTTGTCTAATAAGCTGCTGTACTTGAGAAGTATTTGCAAATGTTAGAACGACTTCTAAATCGAAATCGATGTATGTGACTGAAGTCTCGAAAGACGTAGTTGAACGAATGACTATGTTATACTGCTATGATTGCTCTAGTTTCTTAGAAGAAAAGTGCTGAAGTACTAATGCTGAGCTGAACGAAAGAAGTTTCGTAGCTGTTTATGACTTTCTGATATTCAGTAAGGTACGATAATTGCTTCATGTCGAGTCTGTTGATATATCTCTAGAAAGTTCGTTTTATCGATTGAGTAGCTGATCTCAAGTCAAGTAATTCGCTGAACATGAGTCTTGTACGCAGTAGTCAATGAAGCAAAGATTTCAACATCTAGTGATTGAAGCAGATGAGTGATGTGAGTTGAAAGATGTTGGGACCGTGCCTAGAATCTAACCACACTGCAGCGAGGTAGTGCGTAGCTGAATAGAATGTTTGATCAATAGAGGTAGCTATAACTAGAATATTAAGAATACAGAAGAAATCAAAGAGGGATTCCGAGCTGTATCTATAGTAGGGCAAAACAAAGAGGGCGAAGCAGGTTTGCTCGAGTATCGGAAGCGCTAGGATAGAGTGTTGAGGCTAGAGGTTCAACATGGGCCAAAACCTCTAGAACTTGTTGGCTAGGAAACCCTATTCAATCCCGACACACTCGTAACAAAAGACACAGTAGAATGATCTTCTGACTGACGCAATAGTCAATCATCTGAGTAGTGATATGAGAAGCATGATTATCGATTAATAGCATTCAATATTCATCTTTCTGACGAATTTTAGTTTCTGAATCAAAGCATTTTCGAATTCAGACTAGATTTAATTCGTTGTTGATTCAGTCATTCTCGCTCACAGCAATATGATCTTCTTTGAGTACTTCGTATCAGATCTTCTGCTGTACTTTTTCTTTGAAGATAATTCACGACTTCAAGACTCTTTCATTCATAGATATACACTCAATCAATGAGACTCACTCTCAATTGTCACATTGAGTCATATGAGTCTTTTTTTCATACTTGAAAATCATGATTTGAAGCTTAGCAATGACTCTCTGCATGAATTTCTTTTCGTTCATGTTGTAGATATCTTCTATCTCTATTTCATGCTCTTCTTTCAAACTCTGAAAAAGATTGAATCAGTCAGCTAAAATATCGAAATTCTGAGTCATAGCACGCTCTTTATCAAGCGAAGAAACATATGCTGTTTTGATTTGCGAATGACGTTTTAGAAACTTCTGAGATCAATTGATTTCGACTGACTTATTGTTTTTCTTTTTAACTAGTAGTTCTTTGACTATTGAACGTACTTGCTTCACACGAGAAGATCAGCCTCAAGCCTGAAGACGTAGAATTCAGGCACATATAGCTTCTTCTTCTTCGGAGCTAAGTCTTTGAAAGTGCTGATTGCGTACAGAAGCAGCCTTTCGGCCATTGATTCGATTCATAAAAGTACTCCTTGATATTTTATATTGACGAGCGAGTTTTGCTTTGGAAGGATTTTCGTTGACTGCTGAAGCCTCGTTCCAACGGGCGAAAGCAAGCGTTATGCGCTCTTTCTGTGGAAGTTCTATATCTTCCGAAGGTATGGAGGACATAGGGGGGGTGGGGGGGGTGGAGGGGGTGGCTGCCATCGTTTTGCTGATATGTTGAAGAATTGCAGCAATAAAATATGAAATGTGAATTTTCAGCCCTATAGCCTGACGACTGCTAGGTTTAGCCGAGTGCTAGGTGGACCCTTCTACTGTGTAACCTGTGACCGGCGTGGGGGCAATATCATAACATATCGAGTAGCTGCTGCAGGGTCACTTCCTAGGAGCCTGCAAGTGTCCGTTTGAGGTCGTCTGGTCAACGCTCCAATCAATTATCATCCGCTGCAAAGCAGACTTCCGCCATGCCTAGAGATCTCTTCGCCTCTCAATCTACAGAGGATCCCGCTCTAACCAGCAGCCCGTCCCCCCAAACTCCACAGTTTGGGGGTGGCTCGACCGCCACCGGCGAGGACGGCTACAACGAGTTTACCATCCACAGAGATGAGCCATCGGGAACAAATGCCCAGCTTCGAGACTGGAGGGCACGATCCGATGAGAAGAACGATTTGCACCCTTATGTGCAGACGTTGTCGAGGTCCAATGTGGATAGTTGTGTAGCACTTGAAGACTCGGTTTTTCCAGAACATGAGAGATGCTCCAAAGAGAAGGTGCGCCTAAGATCTTCTATGTATCCTATCAAAAGCCCGCATCATTCGTTTTTGATGTCTCTGTAATGCTGTACATCTGTTCTTCATGCATACCGTATGTACAGTCACCTATCGCCAATATGTACGCCACGTCTTGTAATTGCAGCCCCAAGAGTTTTTGGAAGTATTCCAAATAGTCTAATACTGTACCTACCTAACTTCGTATCTCTTGCTTGTCGGTTTGCAACGTTCAATTCCAACTCACATACCCAACAGTTCATCTACCGCCTCTCCGCCTGCCCCGAGCTCTCTCTCGGCCTCTTCTCAACAGCCGACACCTCCACCCCCGTCTCATCCGCTCCCACATATCCCTCAGCCCGAGCCCCCGACTCCGCCTCCCCGAACAGAAAGGGCGTTCTCATCGCCCAAGTAATAGCAACCAAATGCACTTCCCACTTCGTCACAGACGAATCCATGGACCTGCCCGAGGCCTCGCAGTCCGGCCCAGCATTCGCCGACACCCGCGGCCACCATGAGAACGGTCGCACCGTTGCGGTACACTCCCTTGCTGTTTTGCCAGCGTATCAGGGGAGGGGGCTTGGCAAGACGGTTATGAAGAGTTATATTCAGAGGATGGAGACTTCGGGGATTGCGGATAGGATGTCGTTGCTTGCGCATGATGGGCTGATTACGTTTTATGAGGGGCTGGGGTTTGAAAATAGGGGGACGAGTGAAGTGACATTCGGGGGCGGTGGGTGGACTAATATGGTAAACTTTGACTTTCGAATGGTGTTCTGCTCCTACTTCTGAATTGACATGTCTGACTCGCGAGGCTTTAGGTTTACGATTTTTCCGAGAACTCGCTGGGAGCTTCCTCTAAATAACTCTCCTATGGAATCGTACAGCAAGTGACTCCATGTTGATACATGTTGCTTTCTCGCATCGCAATCTCAGGTCGGCGTCTTGCACCCTCTACTGAAGCGAGATCTTTATGTCATATTCTACACATCTATCAGGCTACCACGGCGAAAACATCGAGTCACTTCTACGGTTTCTTACATGTACATTGAATAAATCGATTACTCCTTGTTCAAGGAATGGAATCATGCATTCATGTAACCCCTAACCCAAGCGTTGGTACGCCAAATCCCATTCAGAACGCCCCGCAGACGTATCATGATTCCGAGCGGCAATACCGCTTTTTGTTCGTCAATTATTATCATCAATCCCTCTTGAACCCTCTCTCTCTCTTTATGATTCTTGACTGCCCTCTCCTTATTCGTTCCATGCACGTTTCAACGCCGATGGTGTTTGTCCTTTGCCACACGGACGGTTCTCTATTCCTTTACGCCGCTTTCTCCCTTTTCCATAGCACAGCACATCACGCTTCCCCTCCGGCCTTCCTCTTCTGGCTTTTATTACCCCTTTAGCCTCTTATAGAAAACCCCACAACGACACCTTTGCTGAGGGGTATCCAGCTAGAATTGGCGGTATAGTAAGTAGCCTAGGAGATCCTGCATCCTCAGGAGCGACTGCGGAAGGAGCGCAGCGTTGATGACGACTATGATGAAGACGATGACGTTGATAGTGATGACGAGATCAAAATGCTCGACATGGAGTCTGCGGCGAAGCAGGCAGTGAAGAACGCAGGCAGTGAAGGAGATGACAGAGGACGACAAAGCACTTCTCGCTCTATTCGACGAATATCGTCGAACCCGACGGTCGGCACATGGGGCTACTGGTATGATCGACTTTCATAGCGGCCCATTCGGAGGATCAGATGGCGGGCGAGGGTGACCCGGAGGCCCTTGAGTATTTGCAGGCATTTGCGGGGTGTCCAGGAAGAGCAGGCGAGATTGGGAAGTGAGGATGAAGAATATGAGGACGCGGCTGGCGGTGACGTCGAAGGCGAGGCGGACGACGGGGTAAAATGAAGGTAATGATAATAGTTTCCTCCAGGAAGAAGACGCCTGAGTTTCTATCACTTTGACTCTTCCGGTATGTCAGGGTACGGAAGAGGAGATTAATATCATTCCAGTGCTCCTTGTTGTATGAGTAGTCCATAACCCTTGAGTCACAGACGAAACGTGGTAGTAGATGGACATTATAGCGATAAATAAGATAGACGGTTCGGTCCTAAATGCCACAGCTCTAGAGTGATCTCCCCGAGAGATGATCTAGGCCCTAAGTACCACTTTCTAAAGTTATGTTTCAAGAGTCTTCCGACTTTAACGTAGTAAGGCATAATCGGTTCTCAATCACAGCAACGATTTCGTGCCAATCACACATCCCACCTTGCCCGAAGTCGCCACAAGCTAGTGTTTTTACCTGCGGCCGTAATACTTCTATCCATCCCTCATCCGGATTCACGCCATTAACACCCCATTCTTCTTCTAATAACCGTATCTGTTTCGCCGTAACAGGGTGAGCCCACATCGAGCTGTTCATGGCTGGCGCAACAATGATGCGGGCCCTTTTTGAGTTCATAGGGTTGATATCCCATGCACGAATAACACTTGTCAGGAGGTTATCAGAGAAACCGCCGGAGATCTTGGCTAATGTATTCGCTGTCAATGGGGCAACTATGAGAAGATGAGACCAACGGCGGAGTTGAATATGAAGTATGCTTGCACCCCTCTGCCAGGGCTCAACCCACTCGTGTTCATCCTGGTAGACAGCATCGACGATAGGGAGCGCGGACAGGGAGGCCACGGTAGGCTGTTCGGGGGACTGGCCGGTGAGAAAGCGAGCCGCGTTTTGGGTCAGGATGATACGAATGGAGAGGTTGGGATGGTGTGTAAGAGAGGATATGATGAGTGGTAGCTTTACGATTGCAACAGAACCGCTAGCAGCGAGAAGAAGGTGCGTTTTGCCATCGTTGAGCGCTGCGGTGAGGGCTGGAGCAGAGTTGCGCTCAGCTTCATTGTGATAGTCATCAGAACTATTGGACATAGTCCGCAAGCTAGTGGGCTAGCACTTGGAGCACCTTGTGAATCACAGGATATTTAGATCAGGATTCGAGATATAGAAGTAGGATCAACTTACACAATGTCGTCGTGTCTCTCTAAACACCCCTTTCCGAATCACCTGGACGAACTTTGGTGTCAATACCCAGGTGTTAGGGCGTGCCAAAGCCTATGAAAGGTGTGACTCTGGTCGAAGGACTTGCTTGGATTTTACCACAATTGTTTCCTTGTGATGTTCGGAGAGTAGGGATGATTAAAGCCGCTTTGAAAAGAAAAGTATCGAGGGAGCAAAGAGGAGCAAAGGGGGAAAATGAGGGAGCAGAGGGGGAGCATATTGACGAAATAGGTTTTAGCGAGGAGCAAAGCAGCGGCCCTTCCCCGAGCCCAGGGCTGCACGTGACCACTCGCTGACTAAGGTGCCGCCGCTTTGCTCCCGCGCTAACGCTCATTTCGTCTATCTGCTCCCTCTCTCATGCTCCCTCGATGCTCTATCGTGTTCCTTTTCTGCTCCCTCATGCTTTCTCTCTATAAGTTTACCCTAGAGGAATTTATACAGATAAGATTAATGGGTACCCTCCCTAGAATGCCCCCACAAACATGCCGAGACGAGAGCTAGGTCGGCCCGCAAAGAATAAGCAGTTTCTGCCAAAACAAAAACCTCGAAGCCTCTTCATGGCTATGCTACCTACTTGTTGAAATCGAATTTCAAATAAACCTCAATCAAAGAGCACTATTTGAGTATTTGCTTCATAGACTGCTACATCGATTGTGTATTGCAATGGTGATACATTTGGGTTTGTCTTTTCACCATCCCTCAATCGTAAAAAGCCATATACAACCCAATCTTCACGAATCGAAGAGCATTCATAGGTATAATTCGTGAGATACAATCGTGGTGGTAATGATACTAAGTCTAGTCGACAACGAAAGGACAAAAAGGCGTTATAGTGAATTCACACGTTGAAACGAATCATTGAGACAGTCAACTCGACGGAAAATCTGAAATGGGCGGTGAGGAGGACAATCCAGAAGCTAAATCGTCTCAAAAGAACGGTGAAGGCGAAATCAAAATCCTGGGCCGTACGATATCAGAATGGGCCGAATCACCGGCTCCAGACCGAGCGATGATCGCTAACCATATCTACTGGACATGGTATGGAAAGACATACCCAAAGCCGGCACCTCAAAAGCAGGACGTGCCAGGAAATAAAATTCAAGAGAAGGCTGAGACTCCATCCAAGCGCTGGTGGATCGAGAGCCCGCAGGAATTGCAGGCAGATGAGCCGGGCTATCTCTGCGAAACCTGCCGGCACATCGATTTTAAGTACCTCATCAACAGTCCTATCGAACAGATGCTTGAAGAAATCCAGTTGAATTCTTTGGCACATATTCTTGAGAATGAGAAGTGCGCATTTTGTCGCCTGGTGGCATCCACCATAAGAGACATGGTTGGAGGACGTGAGATTGACACCACAGTTGCTGAAAAGCCCGTTATGTGTACCATGAGAACTATGCCTATAGAAACAGATACTCGTGGTCCTCGTCAAATGATGGTGTTCACGTTACCCCCTCCTGACGGAATAGACGTTTTAAGCTCAATATATAGCTTGACCCCAAAGGACGAAACCTTAGTGAGCGAGGTGAATGATCATAAGTCTGTCACATTTCCTCAAATTAAATATGACTTGGTCAAAAAGTGGTACATTGATTGCAATGATGGTAATTGCGGCTTAAACCCCAACGAATCCCGTGGAAGAGAGATGCCTAAAAGCTTTCGACTAATTGATGCCAATTCTGATTGTATCGTTCACTCTGTCCAAAAGCCACGGTATGTTGCTCTGAGCTATGTCTGGGGCGCAGCCAGAGCGTTACGAAATATGAAAGATACAAGAAAAGACCTAGAAGTAAAGGGCTCCCTCCTTGAAAGAGCGAAAGAGCTTCCGAATACCATTAAAGACGCAATATCTCTGACAAGAAAACTTGGAGAACAATATCTATGGGTAGATAGTCTCTGTGTAATCCAAGATGACCCCGACGACCAAGCACAGCAAATCGCTGCTATGGATCTGATCTACAGCTCTGCCGTACTGACGATTGCGGCTGCATCAGGGGATACGGCTGACGCGCATCTGGCTGGTATGCCATCAAATTCACGCGAATTTCGTCAGCATATCGTAAACATACAGGGCATTAATCTCGCTAATCGTCCTGCCCATTTTGCGCAGGCAATTGACAAGTCCGTATGGAATTCAAGAGCTTGGACGCTTCAGGAAAGATTACTATCCCCAAGAGTCCTTTTTGTCGGCAAACAGAGATGCTTTTTCTCATGTCAACACCGTCAGGATGTTTTCATCGAAAGCGATGATGTGGTTGAAAGTGGGCTGGACAGAAAGTTCATGCCGAAGGTGTTCGAAGATTACGCACCAATGATGATGCCCTCTTCGGGCCGCGTCAATATATCTTCGTACCGTAGGGTAGTGGAAGCCTACACCTCGCGGCAGTTGAGCTTTGCGTCTGATATGCTTAATGCTTTTGAGGGCATAGCAACTGGATTTCGTCCGCTATTCAGGAGCGACTTCGTCTTCGGACTGCCCCGATCTGAACTAGACTCTCAACTTCTCTAGCAGCCCTCCGGCCCCTCAACAAGACGACGTGATCCCGTATCTGGACAACCGCTTTTCCCAAGTTGGACTTGGGCGGGCTGGGTGGGACCGGTGAAATGCAACATCGATGAAAATCTTTCGCGGATCGAGTGGATCGAGGGTGACGGCCAGCCATTCTCAGGAAAAGACTTCCGCTATCCGAAAGGCGCCAATCAAGATGTCACAAGGCGTGAGGAATATCGTGCACAATGGAAAGGGGCTTTAGACAGTGGTGTGCCCTATTACTGGGAACGGGACAATCCACGCCACTGGTTCTTTCACCCCACAGCACCGGAAGAACAGAGAATATTGGGACCGAATCTTAAAAGTACGACCAATCATTTAGTATTTGAGGCGGAGACCACAGAATTCAACCCAGGCCCAATCGACGACGACCACTACTGGCCTATGTGTATATACAATCACAAATGTACCAAAGACAAGCATATTATGTGCCCCTTAGGTCTTACAACCTCGCCTGGCAAGGTAGGAGGATACGTCATGGTTCCCGCAGAGATCTCGATGACATTGAAGAGAGATTCTAAAGATTCTTCGTATGCACTTGTTATGATATCGAGATGCAAACTTTACGATCAGAAGTCTAGAGGAGAAGGCAATCCGGATCTCCTGGTAGATTCGGAAGCGACGACAATGGAGGAACAATGTTTTCCTGACAGGCCTCACATCGATACAGGGGGTGGTCACTTCGACCAGCAGCGATATGACGGGGAGAAACCCTGGTGTATGTATAACATTATGCTGGTGGAGTGGATCAACGACGTTGCATATCGCCTGGGTGTGGGCAAGATGCACATTGATGCTTGGGCTCAAGCTGAGGCGACGCGGAAAATCATCACCTTGGGATAAGAATAGGAGACAAGCAATCGATATTGCTTTTGCGCGCTCATTATCTAGATGGTTTGGCAAGAGAATATGAGAATTGGGATGGTGATGGTGACTAACGAGCATTACGAAGAAACATCGGCATGTATGACTCCGTTGAGGGGCTCACGGCGCTCTGAAGGGTTAGGGCTAGGAGGGTTAGGGTGGTCATCGAGTTACTCAAGACAAAAGGTAATACAAGAGAATCCTCGAAACATTATTTGTGGATGGAGCGTTGTTACTTCCACGAACACGAGGCAGGGGAGCCACGCTGTGACGATGGCCATGAAGAAGTCAGGGATATGTGCATCAGGTATGAAGATTCGGGTACTGACATAAGCGATGCCGAAACAATGGAGGAGGGGGAGGCCAAGCAGTGGCGACAGGAATGCGAGCAGCGGCACCAGGAACACGACCGGTTTATACAAGATTTGAACCAGCGGCACCAGGAACTCGAGCGGCTAAAGGAGGAACGACAGCAGGAAATCCGACGGGAACCCGAGCAGTGGCGACGGGAATGCGAGCAGCGGCAGCAGGAACACACGCAGCGGCAGCAAGACTTCAAAACAACAGCAGCAGGAGGTCGACCGGTTTTATACAAGACTTCAAACAGCGGCAAAAGGAGGAACGACAGCAGGAGATCGGGCAGCAGTAGCAGCAGGAAATCGACCGTTTGAGGACACCGGTGGGAACAGCAAGACGCATCAAATGCTGGGGCTAGTACTAGTCAAGACTGACCGTAGAACCTGCTGGATTGGGTTTCGGAGACGGCTTGATGAGGCCTGTTCGAATTCATCATGAATATCGTAAGGAGGGAAAGACTATCCGCGGTAAAAATTGTTACGCAAATAGAAATAAGCAAGCTACCAAACATGTGGCAAAGATTCCAACAACACAGTACGTGTTATTAATTATGCACAGGCATGTGCAGTGTAGTATCGTTGATTGCGAAATCAGTGCCGTTTTTTAGAATTTGCCGAGAGTCTCACCAAAATCGAGTGTAAATCTTCAAATGGTGCAGAATTCGTAGAAATCAGTAACATCAATTACACTGCACTTCGTACATGATCTGGATGTCATATAGAGCTTCAATAGATGTCTCATACAGTGCTTTATACATGCTTCACATGTGATCTACTCAGTGCCCCATATGTGACGTACCCAATGCTCCGTATGTGGCGTACCCAGTGCTCCATATGTCGTATATCCAGTGCTTCATATGTAGTATATCCAGTGCTCCATATGTGGCATATCCAGTGCTCCATATGTGGCATACCCAGTGCTCCATATGTGGCCTATCCAGTGCTTCATATGTCGTATACCCAGTGCTCCATATGTGGCCTATCCAGTGCTTCATATGTCGTATATCCAGTGCTCCATATGTGGCCTATCCAGTGCTTCATATGTCGTATATCCAGTGCTCCATATGTGGCCTATCCAGTGCTTCATATGTCGTATATCCAGTGCTCCATATGTGGCATACCCAGTGCTCCATATGTGGCGTACCCAGTGCTCCATATGTAGTATACAGAACTTACACGGCAGAATGAACAAAGATTCAAACCACGCGTTGAATTAGAATCAAAGAATTCATGGATAAGACGATTATGAGCACAGCAAGTACAGATGCGTTGTGACATGAAAAAGAATCTTAAAAAGAGATAAAGATTGATATAAATCGCGTACAATATAGGTAATGACAGGTGCAGGTAAGTAATGAAGGTATGTACGAGTAAACAGGTAAACAGGTCAATGAAAATTTGAATGTTCGGTCAGGTGATTACTGGTCACCTGATGAAACACTTGGCGTACAACGACTTCAATAATCTGTAGTTCTAGCCGAGTGAGAAAATCAGCGTACGATTTCTTACATAGATCTCCCTCAACCCTTATTTTTGTTCCCTTGGCTGATCATGGCTACTTCACGTGTTGAGGACGTGCGAAAAATCTTGCAGAGAAGTCGACAAGTTTGGTAATCGCACGCTCACCACACCGAATCGCGGTCTGGACTCGCTTCATACACGGACACGCATTTTGTCGAGAACATACCGATCAAAGCATGACCATCTCTTGACACCGATAAATCAAGCCTACGTGAAAGACTAAACGATATGGTAGATAAACGCAAGATCAAGTTGTAGCGCTAAACATTGCTAGACTGAAACTTCGTCTGCAATAGCCTCATAGTCGTCGTCGTCTTCCTGATACTCGCCGTCCTCCTCGCCGTCGTCCTTCTCGCTGTCCTCGTCTGCCACGTCTTCCTCCTCATCCTCGTCGTCTTCGTACCCCTTGCTCCCGTGCTCATTCTCCTCATCCCTTTGCATAGAAATCTTCTCTTCAAAATCTGCAAGTCCATTCCCAGCCCAATCAACAATATCATCTGCACTCTCGATATCAGGTTCGTTCATATTCTCAGTCTCTTGCTTATCTTCTTGTTTGAGCAGCTCCTCGATCCGGACCTGCAGGATCTTTTTGAATGCGTCTCGGAAAATGGCAGGTCTCTCCTTCCCTATTACATCCAGCACTACTTCAGACCAATCAACCTGGGAATTAATTCCGATGCTCTCATCAGTTCCGTTGGAGAAATGTCGAGGCTCAGGCGGACGGAAGAATGTCCGGAACCCAGTGAGGGAAAACTAATAAGATGATGTGACATGGTCATAATTCCTTTGTCTCTAATAATTTTGCGTTTTTTCACCATGATTTCCTTTAGAACATCGCTTTGTCCGTTGAACGACACCGAACGTTTCAATCTTTCCATCGATATCGAGTACGGGGTAGGTGGACGGTCTGCCTCAAGGCGTTTGTCTGTTCGCTTGGGGAACTCAAGCTTCGGAGATTGGAAGAGCAAATTATTAGGCTTTCTTCTGGTGCCAGCGACCTTTGGCTGGTTCAATTTGCATTCGAGGGTGTAAGTGAAGTGACGGAATATGGTAGGATGTAGTATAGACTGTGATTTATTCTATTTGCAGCCCACAGGGTATTGATGCGGTGCTTTCTATTTTCTCCGAACATCTCGACCACTTTTAAGAATCTCATATCATGATCCATCCAGTTCTAGCTCCCGGTTCCTGTTTTGGCTCCCGTCTTCATTCCGGCTCCCGTTCCTATTCTGGCTCCAGTTTTGGCTCCCTTTTAATTCTGGCTCCAATTCTGGCTCTCTCATCGAAGGATGGACCTGCGAGGTGGACCCAGCAAGTGAGGGATGGCCACACCCTCGGAGCGTGTACCCTGAGAGCATTCACACCCCGGGAACGTGCACACCCTTGAAGCGTACATACCGTTTGAGCGTGCACACCCTCGGAGCGTGTATACCCTCGGAGCGTGTATACCCTCGGAGCGTGTATACCCTCGGAGCGTGTATACCCTCGGAGCGTGTATACCCTCGGAGCGTGACATTGCGAGACTTAGAGACTTAGAGTTCGTGTGGTATTTCTGGTAATTTACCCCTGTCTTGGACCGGTAGACTGGGTCTGCACCAGCGAATTCAGCTTTGAGTAAGGCTGTGGATTGCAGCTTCCCAATGAGTGGACCCTAGAGCCTGAATTAGAAGCTGTCTTGAGTCTTTTCGCCGAAACCCTTTTCTAATCATACTTGTTACGCTGACCGTGGGCTGTAATGGATACTCGATCAATGTAAGAACAGAAGAGAGGGTTGATAGACAAGAGAGATCCGAGTCGATAGAATATGTGGGTATTGTCTTGACCATCGCGAGATGAAGACTTCTCGTTTTTTCGGGCAGGCGTCAGAACCTTGCCCGGTGCTGAATATTTTTGACCGACTAGGCTCTTGCGCATGACCCTTCTTGTAACGAAGCAAGCCCTAAAACCAAAGCCCTCCCACCACAAAGCCGGATCGCAATCCCCACAAACATAGCCGCTTCCTACCACCATCCTCTACCCCACAACCTACACAACAAGCACACAGCAATCATCACTACCTCTTCCCACGCACCATTCCATCCAATCTCTGGCCTATCCTTCCTCTCCTCCCTAACCTCCCTAACCTCCCCCATACCTCTGCACTCTTCCTTCCAAGCCAACCTGTATCCCTCCCTGCTCCTCTTCAAGGCGAAGAGTCGTGCTTGCCTGTATCTTCGCCTGCTCGTTGCGCCTTGTCAGAGGGTCAGAGCGGACGAGGGTCTCGGACGCGGGGTTTATGCTGATGGCGCGTATACCGCCGTACCTGAGATAACTTCTTCGTCCGAGGGCGAGGAAGACGACGATGCGTATTACGCGGCGCTCAAATCGCGGTTCCTAGCGCTGCGGGAGACGCTCCATCTTTCGCCGCCAGAGCCCACCCCGATTTTCCCTGCCGTCGCCGTAGCTTGGGCGCCGCATGCCAAGTACGCGCAATGGCGGCACGCATTACTCAACACCACACCCACGACGCGGCTGCTGGCGGGCATGCAGCAAGGAGCTGTGATGCAAGCTTTGCAACGATAGGAACGGACATAATACATTGTCTGAGGTATCATGGCTCTGTCGCAATGTTGCTTGCTATTGGCACCGATAAGCTTCGTTCCCGTCAATTCTCCCAAAGGCTCGGGGCAGAAATAGAATTTCAGTCCATGCTCTACACCGTCTTCTTCCGATCCAGGTATAGTCAGAGTAGCTTCGTGCAAGGCACATTCAGCAATACAAGGACAATGGAAAGGTCAGCTCTACTGTTGAATCCATGACTAACCGACAATGCCAAGATTACTTTTCAGAGAAAGGAGTGGGATAACCGAAGTGTTAGGGAAGAAGCCAGAATTGGCGACGTAAAAGTGGATAACGATGTACCAGAAGTGAAGCAAACAGAAATGGATCGCTCCTAGTCAGATGCCACAAGCCTTTTCAAACATAAATAGCAGCACCGAGGGCCCATTTCCTTTGTCTCACAGGTAGGTTCTTTCCATTCTGCTTAGAATAGTCATTGGTCATTTGCAAAGGATCAATCCGTCGGAACCGTCCTCGGCTGCAGCAGGAATAATAAGCAGACGCCCTCAACACATTAAAAACTGTACCGGTCTAACATGTCAGATATCGAAAAATTAAGTGAATTTCAAGTTAGACATGGTCAACACTGACTGGTGAGGCCTTTGCTTCTTTAATTCATTCCTTGCAGGCGGAGATTAATCGAATTCGCATAGAACATCAAGATGCTCGGGACTTCATAAATCGGCAGATACAAGTGCTGTCATCAAAGCTGAGCAACACTGTCGATGGCGCGGCGCAAATCCAAAAGCGTACAGGTTAAGGAAAAGTGACTGTCAAGCATCGTGGTGACGAAGGTGCTGCAAAGCGAAGCGGAGGTTCGGCTCGAGATAGTGAAGATGATCCGGCTGGGCCTCCTGCCGTTGACGATGCCCTACAGTGGCTGGACAGTGAAATCGCAGCAGCTCGTCGTACACAAACAGCCAAAGACCAACCCGCTGTGGCTGTCGAAGCGGTAGATGAATTGCCAGAACCTTCGCAAACAGTTGCGTCTCCTGCTCGGCATAGCTCCGATAACCAAACTGTGTCTCCTCCATTAGCAGACGCTACTACCCAAGCAAATTCCTCGGTATCTTCTCCACTTAGTGCTTGTGATGGCGCAAGCCTGGCCGGAAACGATATTGTACACGTTGGAAACCCAAATGGAGCGGCGGCTGCTCTTGACGAGGCGGACAAAGACCAGCGGTCGATAGCAAATGTCGATAGGAACGACGAGGAGCATATGAAAAATGGGAACACAACGCAAAAGCGAACTGCGAACGAATTCGAGCCGGTTCAAAGTGGCTCAAGGCGAAAACTTGTATAGAGGGCAGGAGAAACCGCAGCACCAACCACATCAGGTGTTAGCACGCGAGCGCACTCTGATGTTGTTATGGGCAAGATGGAAGAACCGGAACTAGCAGAGATCTACCGAACAGCTTGGCGGACTGCTCCAAATGCCAACCACACGCAGGCCACAAGTCTCCATGAGGGGTGAAGCAATAAGCTTCTTTAATGAGCCATCTGAAAGGGCTCCGCAGGGACTTCGGACGTTTGAGAGTGGCAGCGTCCTATGCTGCTTCTGAAAACCATTTGGTACTGATATACTCAGGGCTAGAGCATTTTGTATCTGGGGCGGGAGAAGAACGAGTATTCCGGCTCGAGTATCTATCGATTTGACGGCACAAAGCTATTTTCGCTACTACTTCATGTCTCGTAGCGCCTTACTGAAAACTTTAGTGCCATTGGCAGTGTGTTCCCACATCTCTTCTTTAGCCTATATATCAGTATCTATGTTGATGCTCAGGATTCAAAGCCAGCTTACCTCCATCGCTTCCCTTCAACGTGATCCCAGAACCCTCATTATCACCGCAGTGGAAAAGCACCGCTGGCATTTCCGTACCATTAGAGCGATCAATGAGGCGTGCCACCTCCTGAGTTAATGTTAAGCGTGGGGACTCTGGATGTTTACCTGGCAGATTATGAGGAACCAGCAAAATGTACCTCGCGGGTTTACGTACTACAGGCAAAATGGCAGCCGCCATAAAAGATGAGGTCCACTTTGACGACCTTTGAGCCTAGATCCCGACGACCTGATAGAGCATGCCCGACGCTTTTAGAAATTACAACAGTATAGTATGGCGCTCCCTCAACTCTGCATTGCACCTGCTGTGCGACGTTTGGAGAGACTCTTAGAGTGGCTGTCGCTTGAGTGAGACTTCTACATCTGGATATTGTCTGGGAGACTTTAGGTGGTGACCGGCTAAACATAATCGAACGATTGGTTAGAAGGTACCGCCAGAATTGTTAAACAGGGATTGTTATAAGAGTGGATAAATGTTAGGCCTCATCCTCCAACACGCTAAGACGTGCCGCACCAATGTCGTTTTGGGCTTAGCGCCCAAGAAACTCCATCAGCGTTTTTACCTTTACCTGCTGGCGGCAGTACAACCACAGCTTCTCTACTTATGCTTCAGCTCAGCGGATCGCCCCATATCTTGAAATCAGCTGATCACATACACAACAAATTGGCCGCAAGCAAGTCACACCCCCCATCCTGTTTGCCAGCGTCAAGGACTAGTCCTCAATGGCTTGCAGCATGTTAAGAATCATGTAGCGACTGTGCGAGGCATCGCCCTTCTTGATTCTTTGCAAGCCGTTCCCACTTTATCAAGCTAAGTTTTAATGATAATTAAGTCTATGTCATTGTTGAATGGTCTCTGCCAGAGTGTCTTATATCATACCATTTGCATTTTCGATTAGGTTGTGTCAAGAACTCGTTTGCATCCTGTACAAATGTGGATACCCTGAAAAGCAATATCCGTACTAAATCCCAGAGGACAATCATGGCCTTAATCACGGCATATCCGCGGCCTAAGCTACGGGGTCTCTGAAGCATGGAACCCAGGGGTTCAAGGCGGTAGGAGAACTGGTCAAGCCTTCCTGTTCTTCCAGCTAAAGTTTCTATCAAAAATTACGCTTCTAAAAGTAACTTAAGTATCGATTTCACAATAAAGCGCACTAGACGTCGAATCGTGCTGCTCCTTGAAGCCGTAACATAGCCGCTTCGAACACTTGCTTCCCAAGTCTGTCATGGATAAAGCTGACCCACACGACTGATCTTAGTATTTCGCGTGCCTGGGGCCATGAGTTGATACCGGCTTGAAGAATAGCCTCCTCAAGCCAGACACTCTGCCAGTCCGCCGGAGAAGGCTCTTTGTGTGCGACCAGATGTAGCAACATGGCCAACCAAAGTACAATAGGTACGGGTAGGTCGATATCTGCAGAATTGCGCAACGTGAACAAGGCGTTGCTATAGATGTTTAACAGATGATCGTAGGGATGTGCCATAAAATCCCGTTGTATAAAGATTGCCGAAGAAAAAGCCATCAATCCGGTTCGAATCGACTCCTGCAAGGGGTCGCTTTCAAAAGACAGATGGGTGAGTCGGTAAAGAATAGAAATCATAATCTCATTATAGATGTCTGGTGGGAGCTTGCATGTCGTCTCGTAGGCTAGATTGCTGATACAGGAGAAAGCATGGATGTCTCTCAAGGCATTCCGAAGCCTGATGTCCAGGGCAGTTTCTACAAAGGCGCGTACCTTAGCGTCATAAGGCTGGTGGTTGCAATGAATTAGGCCACGCTCCGCGATGAAGCAGTCCCATGAGATTCCTTCTTTGAGGAGAAGAAGTGGTCGGCGTCCAGACAGCATCGCATACGCTAAATCGGCCCTAGCTTCCATGTCAATTACACACTTTAATGAAATCGGCGTCGAGGTTTGAATCCGGTAAAGTGAGAACTGAGACTCACTCACCTGCAAACCTTGACCTGCATATTATTGTGTGTCGTCAGCGCCCGCACTCCACCTCTCAGGCTGACAATCTTCTCCAGGCCTTTGATATGGTTTGCTACGGTCGCAAAATCTCCCGTGAGCTCTGCAGCCATCGCCAGCGTGACGACAACCATGATCGTAGCATCAGATATCGCAGATGTCTTGTTGAATTCATTAAGCCTAGCCTGAAGAATTTGCAAGGTTCGTACATAATGGAAGCAGGCGGAGCGGCTTAGTTGGTCATGCGAAGCGCTTTCTAAAAAAGCCCGAACCGAAAACATCATCGAATGGAGGCAGCAGATGTCGCTGATCATATATGGAAACCAGCCCCTGTCTACAATATGAACGTCGAAGCAAATCTCGTAGGGATATACTCCATGCTGGTTGAGATCAATCACTAGGAGTCTTCTTAGTCAGATTCCGTGCAGGATGCCTATCGTTCCGTTTGAGAGGCAAGTGAGTGAGGATAAGAAATATACTTTTGACTAGGTCTTGAATCATGTGAGAGTCGACTCCCGCCGGCAATTGTAGTCCAGAAAAATCCGCGCCGACCCGCCTGGGACTCGGTACTGATAAGATGGACTGTGGGGTTGGTGTTTCCTCAAGTATAGCCTTGTTGAGCGACCCAAGTTTACGATCGGGAGACATCCAGGACCGTAGCTGTACGGTCTGTCGGTCTGCTACACCAGCTCTTGTGGCATGGCTCCTGATGGCTTTGCGGTCTTGCGTGTCTAAGGTCTGAACCGGCGTACTAACAACGAAATGAAGTCCCGCCGGGTCTGTCATGCAAGGCTCAGCTTCGAACAAGATAGGGTAAAGAATGCGAAGCAGCAGGCAGTGCTACAGGGTACGTAAGGGCAGGCAATGGATGTGGATATACTTGCACTTCAGCTCTCGAGGCTTTGCCATGGCACTACTAGGGAAACCATCCGGTGGTGGACCAAATCCGAAGCGTAAAAGGCTTGACAAGAAGATCTGATGGACGAGTCTAAAGAATCAGGCGCGCGAACACAATGACGGATGGAAAATGAGATGAAAGCAGGTATCAATTTTTACGTGTTGGAACTTGAATGAGGTGGTGATGCCGAAGATGCACCGACAGGGATCTCCAATTACTCAGAGTGTTGCCAAGACTTGTGGGGTATCCTATCCAGGCTAGCGCACTTTATGCATGCCAAGACCTTGGGGATTTCCTCTTTGGGAGCTGTATCCCTTTCACGCGCCCATACTCGCCCATACACGCCAGTCCACGCTGCATCGCAATTTCTTCGCCACCGAAAGTAAATATCGAGACGGAAGCATAAGTGATGAGTTCACCGCATACTCCGGATGTTCGCCAACTTTTGAACACCCGATTCCGACAGAGACTCAAGCCTTGCAATATAAATACCCCTACTCCCTTGCCTTTCCCACGGTTTTACGGATTTCTCAAACCAGGTACTGACTTGAGCTTCATCCACACCTTCCAGTTTTCCCCTCACCTCCGCAACGAAAATAACATTCTCGCCCAACATGGTCGCTTCTAAGGATATGCCCCCTCTGCCAAAGAACTTCGGCAAGGTCTTCTGGAACAACCAGTTCAAGGTCAAAATAGAAGTCCCGACTCCAGGAAAATCCCCCAGCTTAAAGGGCAAAGTCGCAATTGTCACAGGTGCCAACTCTGGCCTGGGGTTCGAGTCAGCAAGGCAGCTCCTGACCCTTGGCCTGTCCCATCTTGTGGTAGCTGTGCGGTCTATCGAGAAAGGCAAAGCCGCTGCTTCAAAACTCAGCCCGGCAAATCCGGCAGCAGTGATCGATGTCTGGGCCCTGGATATGGAGTCGTATGACTCTATCCAGGCCTTTGTCCGCAAATGCGATACCGAGCTCTCACGCATTGACTACACAATCTTGAATGCGGGTGTCTCCATGACGAATTTCAGCACAACCCGCTCCACTGGGCATGAAACGGACATCCAAGTCAACCACATTAGCACAATTCTACTTACTCTTCTCCTGCTGCCTGTTCTCAAGGCTAAATCAACCCGAGATAATCCTCCGCGACTGACGGTCATCAACTCCGTCACGGCCCATTTGTGCAAGTTCCCAAATCGTGACCAGCGGCCACTCCTACCTTCCTTTGACGACACCAAGATAACTCCATGGGATCCCCAGGAGCGATATGGCGTGTCAAAGCTTTTGGCTCAGCTTTTTTTAGTCAAGCTGGCAGAGCATATTAAGTCCGACGATGTCATCATCAACATGGTCGACCCAGGCCTGACGAAGGGCACAGCTCTAAGTCGCGATGCAAGTGGCTTAGTTCGTATAGGTGCAAAAGCGTTTTTCGGAATCGCTGGCAGAACTGTGGACAAAGGGGCTGCCACATATATTGACGCCTTGCTGGACCACGGCAAAGAATCACACGGATGCTTTCTCATGAATACCGAGATCTCGCCGTAAGTATATCCAGTCGGCTTTTCCTTTCCATCTGAACTCAAAGGGCTTGAGTGGGTTTCGTAACCTGACTGACAGTGGCACCAATCGCAGACTTGCTACCTTCTACTACACCGCCGAGGGAAAGACGGCGAAGGAACAGGTCTGGGAAGAGACAATGAAGGAGCTGAGCTTTGCCCATGTGGAGGAGATTGTCGCCTCCATGAAGTAATTGCGACCAAGCTATAGCGCATCTCTTTTGTTTTCAACTCCTAGCGTTCTACCAAATGTGTGTTTTGAGTCGATTTCAGTTCTATATTTCAACACAACTTACACTAAATCCTCAGACTTGCCTCGTCTTGCTTGAGAAGCTGGAGCATCTCTCACTCGACTCCTTACGTTCTTAATTCACTAGATAGTTGGCAATGACTATGTTGGTAGTTTTGTTGCGAAGGAAGCTAGTGTGGTCATTGCTAAGAGCATTGGTTCTAGGCTCTGTCACGTGTTAGTCCCGTGATTATGTGCACTGCATACTGCTATGACGAGTAGTCGTCCCTGTAATATGCCGCATGCGGATGCATACGAGTAGCTAATGCATTATTTCATACATTAAAATCTTGGCATGTATAAGTCGGGGCACGGCCTGGTGCCAATTCTGACCATAAGGTAACGTCAGACCTCTCATCTTCTGTATTTACGTATGATCGATCATCGAGGTTGAACCTCTGTTGCGATCTTTATCTTAGCTTTAGGATGTATCCACTTCATCTACACGCTCTGGTCTAACAGCCCAGCTCAACAGGGTTTTCCAAGCTCTGCCGTGGGCGGAGCGGATGCGGAGATGCTGAACGCCGCTTTACAAGATGTCTACTTACCTATACTCGAGATCTGGCTTCAACCTAGAATCAGCTACTCTACAAAAACGACCCAATTGCGGTGATATAGTCACGTTCCTCGGAATCGCTCAAAGGCTCAATATTGATTTTCTTCCCATCACCTGGCAGCCGGCACTTGATCGCATCGGCCAAGGCGCAACAGCCGAAATACGGGAAGCGTCCGCGAACCTGCAGTTCAGCTTCGCTTTCAAGCGTCCAGTCTTTGGACTATGTTTCGAATATGAGGATTTCGAAAGCCGGCTATTGCCTTGCTTAATTGCCGAGATTTCGATCCTAGGTCTTAAGTCGATCCGCGAACATCCCAATACTATCAATCTGGAAGGTATATGTTGGGAAGTCATATGTTGGGAAGAGGAAAATATTTCGAGAGAAGCACTATACACCTCCAGAAAAGGGGGGATCATCCCAGTCCTTGTGTTCGAAAAAGCTAAATATGGGGATTTGCACCATTTCATGATGCAAGAGGCAGGGAGGAACCTCAGCTTCGCACAAAAGTTCGGAATTTGCACAGACATCGCAAAGGCAGTCGCAGAAATGCATTTTCACGGTAAGCCATACGAAAAATGGTCACAGGACTTTTGATTTGATCCAGCATTAGATATCGTTCATGGTGATCTCAAGCCTCAGAATGTGTTAATTTTCGATAACGAGGCAGGAGGTTATATCGCTAGAGTGGCAGACTTTGGGTACTCCACTCAATGGGCTTTGCCGAATGACCTTATCCAAATGCCCAGATCTCGGCCTTGGGATGCTCCTGAGTGGGATCATCGTGGTTTTACGCCTGCACAAGCCATGAAAATGGATTCCTACTCTTTTGGTATGGTAGTCCTATGGCTACTTGGCTACACTGCTGTAAAGGACCCATATCATACCTTCGAGAGGGATTTGGATACAACATCAGAAGCAGCAGACCTTGCACGTCCACTGGCTGATTTTATATTTGAGGCCCATAAGCTGGATCTGAATCAATTCTTCAATGCAACTCTCACCCATGACGAAACAAATCGTTGCTCGGATTTCGATCATCTCCAGGAGCTGCTTACTGCGGATAAGTAAATCACTTGCCACTCATTGGAGGACAGGACTCACAATACTAGGATCGCAAGCCGCGAAGAAGTTTTCAGGAAAGCAGATGGCTCCCGATTCGTCAGGACTAAGAGCGGCTACATCGTGGAGGTGCTCAAGGATGGCGTTAACCTAGAGACTGTTGAGTTCCAGGTATGTTTGTTCACATCCGTTTCAAAAGCTGCCTGACTTTGGTCTAGTTGATACCATCGATGTATCAGTTCTATCATGCCGATTTCCGAGTGCGTATACACATGGCCAATGCTTTATTGAGGAAAATGGCCAGCTTAGAAGGAGGCCAAGATGGAAATCCCATATTGCAAAACCTGTTTCTCCAGTGTGCTGTATGTTATGAGATCGGCTTTGGTGTTGTTAGAGATCCACGCAAATCGCAGGAGCTGATAAGAAGGTGTGACAAATATGACCGTATGAACTTCACTCGCGAGCTTGGGTTAGTGAAAGGTAATTGGTACGGTTGGGGGTGGATTGGCCGGGAGAGCACCAACTACAGAAAAATGTTCTTGGCTACCACAGGCAATGGCGCTCCGAAACACAGCCTCTCACTTTCCTATCTCAGGCAGGGAAATGCCGAAGACATCGAGCTCCAGTATCGGAAAGAGATTATAGATGCCGAGAACGGCCTGGGAGCCTGTCATGATTTCGTATTTTCCCTGAAGAAAGAGCTCGGAGAGATGTTAATTCAACGCGGACAGCAAAGCGAGGCTGAGGACATAAGAGCACAAATAAGAGAACAAATTAGAGATAAAAATATGAGGCTGTCACAGTATGATCCATCCCGGGCTGCTGGTAGTAGAGCCAATCTGGCCGCAATACTTTCACTTCAAAGCAGGCAGGACAGAGTAAGGGACGCGGAAGAGTTGTGCCGGAAGGCACTTGCATCAGCGTCCAGATATCTAGGTATCAACCATATTGCAACTGCGGAAGCTTTATCTGCCCTATCAACGATAGCAGGAAACCAAGAGCGGTGGGAGGAGGCGGAGGAGTTATTAGTACAAGCGATCGAGACGAGTGTAAAAGCGCTAGGCCAGACACATCCCGACAACTTATCTCTCACCAAAGATCTAGCCCGTATATTTGCCAAGCAAGAAAAGTGGGAAGAGGCCGAGACTTTGGTCACGCGGTCGATAGAGACAAGTATGAAGATACTGGGTGATGAGCATCCAATTTCCATTACTATTATGGCCTCTCTCGTGTGGGTGTGGGCGATACAACAACAACGGCGACCACCGCATCGACGCCAATGGACGACAATCGAGACTCAACAAGTAGAAGTGATGAAGAAACACATCAAAGTGTTTGGTCGGGACAATACCGACACAGTCACCTCCATGAACAACCTGGCGATTATATGGTCTGAGCAACGGCTGTGGAGAATAGCAAAAACCCTGTTTGGACATGTGGTCAAAGCAAGTGAGGAAGTCTTTGGCAAAGAGCATCCACGCACGCTCGAACACATGGCCAACATGGCGTACGTATATCAGGAGGAGATGATCCGTAAGGACTCACTAGCAGCAATAATCGGAAGACGGCAAACGTGTGACGGAACATTGCATCGGGAGATACTTGAATTGAGTGCCAAAATCCTCGGATGGGATGATCCTCTAACTTTGACCCGTGCGCGTTGGCTGGTGTGGATCCTGATAGACCAAAGACGATTCAAAGAGGCCGAAATATTACAAGTGCAGGTCATGGAAACAAGAGTGAGACTACAAGGCGAGAAACATCCGGACGCCTTGAGAAGTATGAGAAATTTGGCAGTAACGATTCGAAAGCAAGGACGATTGAGGGAGGCTATAAAGCTGATGGATAAAGGACTACAGGGTAAATCACTATTTACCAGGCTCTTTTGGCGGCTTCAGCTCTCACTGAATCTGTTCAATCGTTAAAGCTCCACCTCGAAGCTGAATCTGACAATAACGAATATAATAGATGTTACAATTTGACTCGTGATTCCTTGTCTACTGTACCTCCTATTCCATATCATTGATTACTTTCCACGCTGACAGATTTACCGGCACCAGACGACAGTGTCCGCTACGGTAAAAGACGCGATACTCTTTCACTTGCAAGTACTGCACGCCCTTCCCACATATTCTATTTGCTCTTCCAAATATCCGCGACACCAAAGTTTCAATCTTCGAAGAACTGATACAAACGAAGTACATCGAACGTCCTGAAAGCACAAGAGTTCATACATCAGAAGTAGCAACTTTACCTTACTTCTTTGACGCGTGATCAAATGAACTATAAATCGAAGATACTGTAGTACATATACGATTCACTCACCGCTAACATTAACCAAGCATGAACGAACCTCATCTTGTCTGACCCCAAACCTCCGCCAGCACCGAGATTCCCACCCCACAGTAAAATATAGCAACGGTGCTCACTACTACCCCTATCTATGTACTGTACAGTACACTCGAAGATCCTGACGGTAGGTTTTTGCACCGCCTAATCAGCAGCTGCATCGAAAAGAACGCTATGTACATATGTAACATCCTTTTGAAGCACTGGGTAGGTAGGTATTTCCCCAAATCGCGAACGCTGACTTTTTCGAACAGCTAGGCCGTTTTTGGGAGTACAGAATCAACAGAAATTAAATCATGGTAGATCGAGTGATCATCTCTAATACCCCAAGTGAGAATCTTTCTTTGGCTCTCTTTGTGTGACCTCGTATGAGATGAACATTTGACATCGAACATTCCCCCAAAAATTTTCACTTACGGACATGTTCCCCCTTCCACAAACACATCCAGATCTGTAATAGTATTTATATTCGCAAGCTCTGCCTTGCAAAACAATACAGAAATGTCTTCTGAATTCGAGGCAGATATTGCTTCATGATAAACAACAATATGCAATGCTTCTCTGATATTCTCTTAATGCTCAAACACGTTCTTGTCTTCTAAACAGCGTCAATGTCATCTAAATGCTTATTCTATTCTGTAGTCTCATTCTACGAAGCAGAACATATCGAAGTGATGTCTCAACTAGACTGTTTAAGCATCGCTTAACATTTGAGCGATGAGATTCATAATTAAAAAAATTGTTCATCAATTTCATTATCTTTTGTCAGAGACTAGACTGAATCATAGATTCTATTAATATAGAGAATTGATTATTATATTACTTGAACTAGATACAGAACAATACATCAAATAATGTACAAGATGAAAGACAAAGAGCAAAAGAAAAGAATGAAAGCTCAACTTTTATATACATGAATTGAGCAGAATCAAGACTAGACAGTAGTTTTATTGACTTAAGATTGCAAAATAACTGAAATGATTGAAACAGAATTGCTGAAACTAAATTAAGATGATGATGATTAGATTAATGATTTGATTCATTGAACTGCAAAATAGATTCAATGAATCAAGATTATTTAAGATATCGATGATTTATGTTTTAAATTAAGTTGATGATCTGACATTATGACAGTAGTTCTTCTCTTCAAGACTGAGCTTCTGCAAGATGATGAGAAGAAACAAGATAAAATGAGAAAGAATTAAAGACAAAGACTGAAATGAAACAAAAGTTAATATAAATGCATTTTAATATGATGAAGCACAGATGAAATTAAAATAGATCTGAATCACATTTGAGTCAGATTTGAGCAAGATATCTGAAGAGTAAGATAAGATAAGATGCATTTTAACATGATGATGCACAGAAAATTGAAATACATCTGAATCACATCAAGATCAGATTTAAATGAAATGTCTGAGTCAGATTCAGACAAGATCTGAGTCAGATCTGAGTAAGAAAAAGACGAAATGCAGTTTAATATGATGATGCACATTGAGACAAGATGCATTTTAACGTAATGATGCATATTGAAATGAGATGCATTTTAACATGATGATGTACATCAAAACTAAAATACATCTGAGCTGAATTGAAATGATGAAGATTGAACTTAATGTTTTTGACATTGACATTGAAACATCACACACAACAGTATATGTGATTCTTCGACGACAGAATTGACGAGATGATATTCATTAAGTGCTTGCTCACAATTATTTAAAAGATAAAAAGACTTTCAAGTAGAAAAGTGATCTTTTCAATCAATGTAATACTTGAGCAAAGATGAGTTATAACATTTATCATGCTTGAAGTTTAATATGCTGTTTACATATCAGAATTTTTTGTCATTCTTGATGACAATGAGTTCTTAAGATTTCTGACATTGACTCAAAAGAAAATCACTTGCAATATGATTCAGAAGAATAACATAAAAGATTGAATGAATCTTCATGAATGCTGAAAGATTTAACTCAATGATCAAAGAATTGTTCTTGAAAACATGCTTGATCTTGAAGAGATCAATGTTATGATCATTTAACTTGATAACAAGATGAGTGATGTTGAAATTGCAAACATTCAATCAGACTTCATCTTCAACGAAGTATTTAAAACAAGAACAATGAGAGAGATTGACATTGAATTCATAAATGATCTGAGCTATAAGCATTTCATCATGTAAATGCTCAGTTAATTTCTTCATCTTCTTGATGAATTTTTCAACATTGATTAACTTATCTTGAGCTTGAAACATAAAATTCTTGAACAAAGTGTCAGAACTCAGATTTATGAAAGTCAAAGTTTTTCAAAGAATAGAGAACAGACATGAGAACTATTCTTCAATGCTATCATCAAGCTCTCAGACGAGAATCTGAGTCTACAAGAAATTCTACTGTCGATTCTCAGAGATACTGAGTCTACGAGAATTTCTATCGTCGATTTTCAGAAACTTTGAGTCTACAAGAATTTAAGTCATATACAAATCTTGATGTTTCATCAACGATAAGAATTCAAGTCACATACAATCTTTGAAAGACTTTGCATGAATTTATATAATCTTGCTGATTTCATCAATGATGCTTAAGCTTAGTCTTCTGAGTATATAAAGAAGAATTCACTTCTGTATTTCGTAGTCTAGTGTTAACTTTCTATATGAATAGATATTACTAAGCTACTATCAAATTTGATCGTATTATCTACGTGCATATTCTTTAGTGTGACTGCGCATTTCTCGAACTACTTATACAAAGACTCAAAAAACTTGAAGTTTAAACATGAATTTTGACTTGAATTAATCAAGAAGAATGATGTTAAAGTGATTAATGATGATGTGTTATTGATGATGAATTTGACTTCAGAAAGTCACTTAGCTCAATCATTCTGCATGTAGTTGACGAAGACTTAAAGATAATGCTTCATGACAGCATTGACTTTCTTGATTTGATCATCAATTTCAGAGTGATACATCATTAATAACTTAACATTTATCTTCAGCATTTTACATATATGCTTTCAAACATCAAAGATGAATTGTATATTTCAATTAAATATAAAGAACTTGAGTAAATCATGATGTTTTCAAATATAAGCATAAAAGCAGTTAATAACTTCTTCAACTTTCATAAAAGTGATGAGAACTAAATGTCTCATTTTGATAAAATAATTAATGAAGATTAAAACATATTTATATGTGATACTCATGAAAATATTAAGCGATAAAGAATCTACATAGTTCATGAAAACATCATGTCAACGACGTTCAAGAATTGAAAGAAAACATAATCATTCTTGAGTTCATTGTCTAAAAAGCTTAAAACGTGTGCACACGTGATAGTTTCATACGAAGTATTAAAAATCTGTCTAAAGCGAGTCAGATAAAAATGTCATTTAACTAGAAGATAAATGCTAAGAAAGAAAGATAGTTACAGAAAAGAAGCTGATTACATATGTGTATTTCTCAGTCGACGCTAGACTCAATAAAGACTAGTCAAGATGATGAAGTAAGAATAAATCTGACAAGACTAGAAAATTGAGTCTGACAAGACTAAAATCATGACATTATTTCTCTTCTTCGACAATTCATGTTTGCATGAATGTATTTTCTGTTCGACTCAATTGATTGCTCAATCATAATTTCACAGATTCAAATCTGTTAAATCATGATTGATTAAATTGTTGATTAGCACAATTTGTTCAAATATCAAATATGAAAATCATCAATGATCTTCTGAGCGTTCATAAATTCATCGTCATCAGCGTTGTATCAATTGAGATCATTGTCATAGTCATTTCATTTGACTTTATATTGAAGTCATCTTTGATATCAACGAAAATTCAATATATCATCGATTTTTCACTCGTCTTCGTCGTTTATCACTATTAAATCTGAGAATTCATTCTTTTGATCAGACAAGAAATCGTTGGCGGCAGAACGAAGCAGATCAGAATGAAATATATCATGAACATGCATAGACTTTGATAATTTCAGTTTATATGAAGAGTCAACAAGATTTAAATTGATAAAAAAATCGAGCATTTTATCATCTAACTTCTTGAAAGATTTCGCTGTAATGATGTTTCTTTTATTCAGAAACATCTTTGATTTGATCTTATAATTAACTTCTTTTCTATGCTTATTGACTTATTTTATCATTTGTTCTTGTGTTTTAACTAGCGACTTGCAAGCAAACTTCAATATTTTGTTCATATGTTCAGATATATTCTTGACTTTAGTCATTTGCAAGCATTCACAAGAACTTTCATATTCGATGACATCAAGTTCAAAGTTCATATAAGAATGAAAGTCTTTGTTTAGAAAGAAAAAGATTAAGAAAATGACTGAGAATAAAGCATTATTGTCAATGAACTTGATCATGAATAGTAGCTTAGCTCAGTTATTCTGCATGTATGAACAGAAGAATTGAAGATATCTTTTGATGTTCTGATTGACTCATTCACTTTGATCATTGATCTGAGAGTGATAAACTGTGAAAAGTTGAAGATTAATGTTTAGTCTTTTGCAAAGCGACTTTCATAAAATGAAGATAAATTGAGAATCTTGATTTGAAACAATGAAATTGAGTAAATCATGTATTCAATATATTCACTGAAGCATTAGCTCAGCTGTTTTTTCTGCTGTGATCTTCTTGTCATCAGTGAAGCAAGAAATATAATGTCGTTTCTTTGATAATTTACATATTACTATTAGTATGATGTTTTTGTCTTTCGAAGAAAATAAGTCAATGATGAAATTCATGACTATGTTCTTTCATCACTGTTTGAGTATGAGTAGAAAATGTAGTAGTTCATTGAATTAATTTCAAGAAGTCTTTAATCGCTGACAAATGTAGCAGTTTTGAATATATTGATTTATTGTCTTTCACATTAAAGATCAATAGTAGTATCTTTTTATGATTTTCATCGTTCTAAGAATTTCAAAATAATCAATAGAAGATTGATCATGAACTTTTCGAATTAACTTCATTTGAAGATGCTCATCGAAGAAAACTCATAGAAGATCACTTCGATATAGTATTTTGTTCTGAACTCAACAATTTCTTAATTTAGTATCTTTGTATTGAGCTTCATCTTTTAATACGACTTCACGAAGTAGAATACAATTCTCGTTGATTCTGTTAGCTTCTAGAATCAATCAATAAATTGATTCATCATTCTCTTTCTCTTTTAGATCAGCAATTTTCATTCAATTCAACATAAGAATTGTAGTTCGCTGATAGCGACATTATTCATTCTCAAGACTTCTAGAAACTGAATCAACTTAATGAGTCAATGCATTGACTTTGATGTTTTATTTGTTTGAGTGATACATGATTTTGAAGTTGAAGTCAACGAGCTTTTGTACTCAATGCATTTAACGTTTACTTAACTCTTTATCTTTCATTAATGATATTAAAGCTTGATGATCAGTGAACATCTTAATGAATAGCTCAGTCAATTTCAGCTCAGATCATCAATGCTTAAAGACACAAATGATTGCTAGTAGTTTCTTGTCATAGATCTTGTAATTGCACTCAGCGAGACTCAGATTCTTGCTGTAGTAAATCATTGAATGCAATGTTTCTTCGTCATCATACTGAGAAAGTATGTCATTATTGACGTAGTTGAATGAGTCTATTTCAAGAATAGTCTTTCTATTTTGATCAATATGACGAAGAATAAAGACTTCAGTCATTCATTTCTTCATATGATCAAAGATCATTTGACAAGCTTGATTTCATTCAAATATCATTTTTTTGAGTTAGTTGAATCAAAGAATGAACAATCTTCGAAAAGTTCTTTATAAAATGTCGATAGAAATTGCAGAAGTCAACGAAGAACTGCATCTGAGTGAGATTTGTAGAAGTAGATCATTCAACTACTGCTTGTACTTTTCTGAGATTCATCTTTAGTTCTTCAATGAATAGCAATAGTTTCAGAAAGAAAATCTTCTGAACATGAAACTTGCATTTGTTTATATTCATTTGAAGATCAGTCTCTTGTAATTTATGTAGAACTAATCATACGTGTTGCTTATATTTCTTCAGTGTTTTGCTGTAGATGATAATGTTATCTAGATAGATCTGACAAAACTGATGAAGATAGTCAAATAGTATATCGTTCATATAATGTTGATAGAAAGTCGAGTCGTTGATTAATTTGAAAGACATCACGTGATATTTGTAGAAATCAAAAAAGATGATAAAGATAGTCAAATCTTCGCTGCTTGAATGCATACGCAGTTTGTTGAAGACAACAATGATGTTTAATCAAGTCAGATATCTACTATCTTGAATACAAGCGAGAGTTTCATTTATTAGTGATAAGAAATAATGATTTCATTTGATCAAAGCATTGAGCTTTCTGTAGTTTACACAGAAACGCAAGCTATCATCTTTCTTTTCAATGAATAGTATGAGCAAAGCGTATGAAGCTGAGCTAAAAGATATAAAATCTTTATTCAGATGCTTAATCAGATAATTCTTCATCTTTTGAAGCTTGTAGTCAAACATATGATAGAGACGACTTCAAGAAGATGTTCTCTCGTTAATCAACTCAATTTTATGATCGTAGAAACGATGAGAAGATAGTTGATCAGTCATCACTCGATCAAACACGTCTAGATAGTCATGATATTTCGAAGAAAGCTTAGCTTTGACTTCTTTCAAGATCTCTTCATATGAAAGCTCTTGTAGATTTACATCTTCAAGTTTATTTCTAGCTGTTTTTAGAAGTCGATCGATTTTCGTGATGATGATCGCGAAAGTAGTCACATTCAATCATTTGACTAGTGATTTATATGCTGCAGTCTCTATCATTGCTATGTTCATTGAATTGAAAGACGAAGCGAAGTTGACTGAATTAGATGATTTTACGATTTTACTGAATGAAGATGACTTCTCGCTGAGTCGAGTGACAATAGAAGAGATAAATCTCTTTAGTATTTGAATAAAGATTGAACTTTTCTGTTTCATCGCAATTTTCTTGCTTGAAAAAACAGTTGAATGAGCTTTGATATGAGCTTTGAAACTAGAAAATTGAAGACGATCGTCTTTCATATCAATAGTTACTTTGATCTTGTTCATTCATGTTTTTTCAAGAATCATTTGATGTTAATTTAATTGAATGATCAGCATAAAATTGAAACGTTTCATATGATCTTGAACAGTTAGATTCAAATAAATTGCATGAGTAATGAGCTTTTTTGCATAATGATCATCGAATTTTCTTATTGATTTGAGCTTAATTAAAGATAAAGATTTGATTTGCAAATGATCACAAACATTCTGCGCGATTAATTCATCAATGAATGAATAGTCAGCTGCTTCAGTGTCAATCAATGACTTTAATGAGTAACTAATTTTATTGCTAGATAGTACACATTCAGTAGTCAAAGATTTCGAAGCAAAAAGATCATTTAAGCTGCTTATTGTTGAAGAAATTAACACATCTTTCATCACGTCTTTGATGAAAGTCACTAGTTTTTTGTCTCATTCTTTAATTTCTCTGTAAATAATTTCTTCTCTTCTTTTGACATGATAATCTCATTGAGACAAAAAGTGAATGCATGAAATGTCAAAGTACTAGTCTTCAGCTGAGAGCAGTTTTTTGAAAGATGACTCGATACTTTGCAGTTGAAGCAGATGATTGACATTCTTAATCATTCAGATTCAAAGATGAAAAAAGTAGTGAGTTGAACATAACTAGTAATCAAGACTGAAGCTGATGTCAACGAAGAAACAAAACGTTTTTTCGAAGCTGCTATTAATTTGACTGTTTATTACTCATCATGTAGCTGATAATTAACTCATTGTTTGTTATTCACATCTTAAAGAAAGATCTTAAGCTTATCAAGTGAGCTAAACTTTATGAAACAAACTGACAACACATTTTGAAGACGATTGTTGATTTTATTCTGAATGTCATTCATCAGAATGACATCATCATAGTTCAGAAAGCTGAATATTCTAGTGAATTCTGAATAGAAAGAGCTAAAAAGCTTGTTAAGCTGCTTCAAAGCAACGTATTCATGATGACACTTTCAAATCAAATTCTGATCTTCGTAAATTTCTTTCAAATGTTTCAGTAGCTCTGATAGTGATTGATAGAATGAGAAAGCATCAACATGATGCTTTGTATAAATTTGCTGATCAGCATCATCTTCTAACCTGAAAATCACATAAACAATATGAATTTTTTCAGTAAAGTAATGATTCACATTAACATCAAGCTTGTCAGCTATTTTGATGTTTCATGTCTTTCAGATAGAATCATCTGTTTTAATGAAGATGAGTGAATTCAAAAGCTTGATGAACTTGTGATGATCATTTTCATTTTCGTTATCAAATAGAGTAGAAAATTCTTGTTGAAAGCAAACTTCTTTCTGATTAACTCATTGCTCAGCTGACTAAGTATCTTGACGAGACATAAATCAATCAGCTTGACGTTGTTTCACTTTGAAGTTCAATCGCTCGTCTTGTAACTGATTGATCTTTTTCTCTAGCTCATCATTTTTATCAAAAGCAACTTCTAGTTGTTTTGCTCTCTTTCTATGATCATCTTGTACAAGAAGTCAGTGTTTATTGAATTGTAAAGTCAAGTCTCACTGACTTCAAAGCTCGTTCAGCATATTGATGACTTTGTCAAGTTGATTGCTGACTCAATGAAACAGTTGTTCTTTAATATTTATGTTTCATGAGATGACAGCTTTCTCAGCTTCAACTGAAGCATCAATGAATAGAAGTGAAACTCTTCTATTAACAATGCTTTTAAGCAGACGAGTTGTTCAAGACTCAACTGACTTGACGTTGTGTATTATGATGAAAGAAGGTAGAAGTTGTTGAGATAAAAGTAAATGTTTTTTGATGAGTGAAAATTCAAAGAATTTCTTGTGAATTTCAAATAATAATTAAGTGCTTTATTCAAAGAATCTCTTGCGAATAGAATGATGAAAATGAGTGTAGAATCGAAGAATTTCTTGCAATCTAAAATGATGATGCAAATTTAAAGAATCTCTTGCAAATTTTTCTTACTAAATAGATTGTTTCATATCATTTATTCATTGATAGCAGAGTAGTAAATGATGAGCATTTATCTAATGTTAGAAACCTATCTAGAGCGAGTCAGATAAAGATGTCATTTAACTAGAAGATAAATGCTAAGAAAGAAAGATAGCTACAGAAAAAAAGCTGACTACATATGTGTGTTTCTCAGTCAACGCTAAACTCAATAGAAACTAGTCAAGATAACGAAGTGAGAATAAATCTGACAAGATTAAAAGACTGAGTCTGACAAGACTAGAATCATGACATGAAGCATTGAACATACTTATAAATATTTGATCATCAGTAAACTTGACTGATCAATTCATAACTTTTTGCTCTTTCTGAATGATCATTGATGACACTATCATGAGCGAGCTGAATGATACAAAGACGTAGTTTATTTGAGTTGAGCATGTACTTTCTTTCTTGAAAGTACAGATAATTCTCATGTTTTTCACACTCAACTAGAGAAATCTTGTTGTGATATCATGCTTCATTATGAAGTGCTTCAATTATCTGAGCTGTGAATTTATCATTGATTTTAACTTACTTTTACAATGTTTGAGTGAAAATGTCAGCAGAATCTTCATCAAGATTCAGAATGTCTTGATTTAACTGAGACTTAACATCTTCAACGTTGAATTCTTCAATTTCTAAATTCATGAGAACTAAAATTTGCAAAAATGCTGAAATAATTAAGAACAAATGTAATTGAACTGAATTTAAAGCGATGATTTGTAACTGAAGCTTCATAATCTTGATGTTGAAGATGTCAAGAATGAGATTCTTAACAATATTGAAATTTAAAACATGAATTTTCAGAATTGTTTAATATTGATATTGATATCAAGAATTGAATGTATTTTTCTCTTTCAAAAGATTTTCTGAACAACATGTCAAAACATTCAACTTATCATTGATCTTGTCAAGATGATAAGCAATGTGATAGTTGAATTTAAACAGAAACTCACTTCAATAAGCTTAATGATAACTCAACTGTTTAATTGACATGAAATACTTAAGATTTTTATGATTCATGATCACTTCAACAGAATAAATAAAGTCTTTAAGCTCTGATCATCATTTCTTGAAAGCGCAAACAATAATCATGAGTTTTTTATCATAAATTTCATAGTTACACTTGATTGAATTATGCTTCTTTGAAAAGTAAGCAACTAAATTGTCATGATTTTAATCTTGTCAGACTCAATTTTCTAGTCTTGTCAGATTTATTCTCGCTTCGTCATCTTGACTAGTTTCTATTGAGTTTAGCGTTGACTGAGAAATACACATATGTAGTCAGCTTCTTTTCTGTAGCTATCTTTCTTTCTTAACATTTATCTTCTAGTTAAATGACATCTCTATCTGACTCGCTCTAAACAGATCTCTAACATTAAATAAATGCTCATCATTTACTACTCTGCTATCAATGAATAAATGATATGAAACAATCTATTCAGTAAGAAAAATTTGCAAGAAATTCTTCAAATTTGCATCATCATTTTAAATTGCAAGAGATTCTTCGATTCTACACTCATTTTCATCATTCTATTTGCAAGAAATTCTTTGAATAAAGCACTTAATTATTTATCTGAAATTCACAAGAAATTCTTTGAATTTTCACTCATTAAAAAAACATCAATTCAAAACATCAACTCTTCATCTACTTTTACCTTAATAACTTCTATCTTCTTTCATCATGATATATGACATCAAGTCAGTTGAGTCTCAAACAACTCATCTGCTTAAAAGCACTGTCAATAGAAGAGTTTCACTTCTACTCATTAATGCTTCAGTTAAAGCTGAGAAAGCTGTCACTTCATGAAACATAAACATTGAAGAACAACTGTTTCATTGAGTCAGCAATTAATTCAACAAAGTCATCAATATGTTGAACGAGCTTCAAAGTCAACGAGACTTGACTCTACAACTCAATGAACACTGATTTCTTGTACAAAACAATCATAAAAAGAAAGCGAAATAACTAGAAGTTGCTTTTGATAAAAACAATGAGCTAGAGAAAAAGATCAATCAGCTACAAGATGAGCGATTGAACTTCAAAGTTAAACAACGTCAAGCTGATCAATTTATGTCTCGTCAAGATACTCAGTTAGCTGAGCAACAAGTCAATTAGAAAGAAGCTCACTTTCAATGAGAATCTTCTATTCTATCTAATAATGAAAATGAAAACAATCATCATAAGTTCATCAAGCTTTTGAATTCATTCATCTTCATTAAAACAGATGACTCTATCTGAGAGACATGAAACATCAAAATAGCTGACAAGCTTAATGTCAACGCGAATCATTACTTTACTGAAAAAATTTATATTGTTTATGTGATTTTCAGACTAGAAGATGATGCTGATCAGCAAATTTATGCAAAGCATCATGTTAATGCTTTCTCATTTTATCAATCACTATTAGAAGTATTGAAACATCTGAAAGAAATTTACAAAGATCAGAACCTGATTCAAAAGTGTCATCATGAATACATTGCTCTAAAGCAACTCAACAAGCTCTTCAGCTCTTTCTATTCAGAATTGACTAAAATATTCAGCTTTCTGAACTACAATGATGTTACTCTGATGAACAACATTCAGAATAAAATCAACAATCATCTTCAGAACGTGTTATCAGTTTGTCTTATAAAGTTTAGCTCACTTGATAAACTTAAGATTTTTCTTCAAGATGTGAATAACAAACAAAAAGCTAATTATCAGCTACATGATGAGTAATGAACAGTCAAATTGATAGCAGCTTCGAAAAAACGTTTTGTTTCTTCGTTGACATCAGCTTCAGCCTTGATTACTAACTATGTTTGACTCACTACTTTTTTGACTCTTGAATCTGAATGATCAAGAATGTCAATCATTTACTTCAACTGCAAAGTATCGAGTCATCTTTCAAAGAACTGCTCTCAGCTGAAGATCAGTACTTCAACATCTCATGCATTCATCTTTCATCTCAATGAGATCGTCATGTCAAAAGAAGAGAAGAAATTATTTACAGAGAAATCAAAGAATGAGACAAAAAACTAGTGACTTTCATCAAAGACGCAATGAAAGATGTGTTAATTTCTTCAACAATAAGCAGCTCAAATGATTTCTTTGCTTCAAAATCTTTGACTACTGAATGTGTATTATCTAGCAATGAAATTAATTACTCATTAAAGTCATTGATTGATATTGAAGCAGCTGACTATTCATTTATTGATGAATTAATCGCGCAGAATGTTTGTGATCATTTGCGAATTGAATTTTTATCTTTAATCAAGCTCAAATCAATAAAAGAATTCAATGATCATTATGCAAAAAAGCTCATTACTCATGCAATTTATTCAAATCTAACTGTTCAAGATCATATGAAACGTTTCATCTTTATGCTGATTACTCAATTAAATCAACATCAGATGATTCTTGAAAAAACATGAATGAACAAGATCAAGATGATTATTGATATGAAAGATGATCGTCTTCAATTTTCTAGTTTCAAAGCTCATATCAAAGCTTTTATCAAAGCTCATTCAACTGTTCTTTCAAGCAAGAAAATCGCGATAGAACAGAAGAGTTCAATCTTTATTCAAATACTAAAGAGATTTATCTCTTCTATTATCATTCAACTCAACGAGAAGTCATCTTCATTCAGTAAAATCGTGAAATCATTTAATTCAATCAACTTTGCTTCGTCTTTTGATTCAATGAACATAGCAATAATAGAAGCTGTCACATATAAATCACTAGTTAAACGATTGAATGTGACTACTTTCGCAATCATCATCACGAAAATCGATTGACTTCTAAAAACAGCTAGAAATAAATTCAAAGATGTAAATCTACAAAAGCTTTCACATGAAGAGATCTTGAAAGAAGTCAAAGCTAAGTTTTCTTTGAAATATCATAACTATCTAGTCGTGTTTGATCGAGTGATGACTGATCAACTATTCTTTCATCGTCTCTACGATCATAAAATTGAGTTAATCGATGAGAAAACATCTTCTTGAAGTCATCTCTATCATATGTTTGACTACAAACTTCAAAAGATGAAGAATTGCCTGATTGAGCATCTGAATAAAGATCTTATATCTTCTAGCTCAACTTCATATGCTTCGCTCATACTATTTATTGAAAAGAAAGATGATAGCTTGCGTTTCTGTGTAGATTACAGAAAGCTCAATGCTTTGATTAAACAAAATCACTATCTCTTATCGCTAATAGACGAAACTCTTACTCATATTTAAGATAGCAGATATCTGATTCAATTGAACATCATTGTCATCTTCAACAAACTGCGTATGCATTTAAACAGCGAAGATTTGACTATCTTTATCATCTCTTTTAATTTCTACAAATATCACGTGATGTCTTTTGAATCAATCAACAACTCAACTTTCTATCAACATTATATGAACGACATGCTATTTGATTATCTTCATCAGTTTTGTCAGATTTATCTAGATGACATTATCATTTACAGTAAAACACTGAAGAAACATAAGCGACATGTATGATTAGTTCTACATAGATTACAAGAGACTGATCTTCAGATGAATATAAACAAATGCAAGTTTCATGTTCAAAAGATCTTCTTTCTGAGACTATTGCTATTCATCAAAGAACTAAAGATGAATCTCAGAAAAGTACAAGCAGTAGTTGAATGATTTACTTCTACAAATCTCACTCAGATGCAGTTCTTCGTTGACTTCTGCAATTTCTATCGACATTTTATAAAGAACTTTTCGAAGATTGTTCATTCTTTGATTCAACTAACTCAAAAAAATGATATTTGAATGAAATCAAGCTTGTCAAATGATCTTTGATCATATGAAGAAATGAATGACTGAAGTCTTTATTCTTCGTCATATTGATCAAAATAGAAAGACTATTCTTGAAATAGACTCATTCAACTACGTCAATAATGACATACTTTCTCAGTATGATGACGAAGAAACATTGCATTCAATGATTTACTACAGCAAGAATCTGAGTCTCGCTGAGTGCAATTACAAGATCTATGACAAGAAACTACTAGCAATCATTTGTGTCTTTAAGCATTGATGATCTGAGCTGAAATTGACTGAGCTATTCATTAAGATGTTCACTGATCATCAAGCTTTAATATCATTAATGAAAGATAAAGAGTTAAGTAAACGTTAAATGCATTGAGTACAAAAGCTCGTTGACTTCAACTTCAAAATCATGTATCACTCAAACAAATAAAACATCAAAGTCAATGCATTGACTCATTAAGTTGATTTAGTTTCTAGAAGTCTTGAGAATGAATAATGTCGCTATCAGCGAACTACAATTCTCACGTTGAATCGAATGAAAATCGCTGATCTAGAAGAGTGTCAAAGACTAAACTAGACTAAAGATTCTATCAATATAAAGAATTGATTATTATATTACTTGAACTAGATACAGAACAATACATCAGATAATGTACAAGACAAAAGACAAAGAGTGAAAGAAAAGAATGAAAGCTTGACTTTTATATACATGAATTGAGCGAAATCAAGACTAAACAATAGTTTTATTAACTTAAAATTGCAAAATGATTAAGATGATTGAAACAGAATTGTTAAGACTAAATTAAGATGATGATGATTAGATTGATGACTTGATTCAATGAATTGAAATTATTTAAAATATCAATGATTTATGTTTTAAATTGAGTTGATGATCTGACATCATGATAGTAACTCTTCTCTTTAAGACTGAGCTTCTGCAAGATGATGAAAAGAAACAAAATGAAATGAGAAAGAATTAAAGATGAAGACTGAAATGAGACAAAAGTTAATGTGAATGCATTTTAATATGATGAAGCACAGATGAAACTAGAATAAATCTGAATCACATCTGAGTCAGATCTGAGCAAGATGTTTGAAGAGTAAGATGAGATGAGACGCATTTTAACGTGATGATGCACAGAAATTGAAATACATTTAAATCACATCTAAGTCAGATTTAAATGAAATGTTTGAGTCAAATCTAGACAAGATTTGAATCAGATTTGAGCAAGAGAAAGATGAAATGCAGTTTAATGTGATGATGTACAGATGAGATTGAAATACATTTAAGTCAGATTTGAGTCAAATCTAAACAAGATCTGAGTTAAATCTGAGCTGAGTCAAGACAATGAAGATTAAACTTAAAGTTCTTGACATTGACATTGAGACATCACACATGATAGTACATGTGATTCTTCGACGACAAAGTTGATGAGATAATATTCATTGAGTGCTTGTTACGAGTGTGTCGAAATTGAATAGAGTTTTCTAGTCAACAAGCTCTAGAAGTTTTGACTCATGTTGAATCTTTAGTCTTAACACTCTATTCTAGCGCTTTTGATACTTGAGCAAATCTGCTTCGCTCTCTTTGTTTTGCTCTACTATAGATACAGCTCGAAACTCTCTTTGATTTCTTCTGTATTCTTAATATTCTAGTTATAGCTATCTTTATTGATCAAACATTCTATTCAGCTACGCACTATCTCGCTGCAGTGTGATTAGATTCTAGACATAATTTCAACATTATATTAAGAATTCGTTAACCACACGATATCAATATCAATACTCATTCAAGCTACTTGACGAACAACGAAACAAGTATAAAGAAATTTGTTTTATCTGATGATTGACGCAATCGAAAGACAGAACAACATCAGAGAATCAATAGAATCAACGACGAGACTGTTTGAATTGCTAGAGAATCTATCGCTCATTAAGTACGCAAAGTTCACTCGATCAATAGAATCAACGATAAAGAATCTTCGTTGATTGCTAGAGAATCAACCCATTCTCGTGAAGCAGACGAGTGAAAACAATCTGTTCAATTTCTTTCTCTCTTCGCCTTGAAAGCTCGTGAATCAGGCGAGTCAAAACAATCTGTGTCGTCAGATCAATTTAGTGAGTCTGCTACAAATGATGCTCTCGTAGTGAGTCTGCTTCAATGACACTCTTCGTCAATGCAATGACATATCTACTCTCATCGCTCTATCTATCAGTGAATCAATCTATCTCACGTTCACATGCAACTAGTGAGTCTGCTTCAATGACAAGTCGATAGTTGATCTCTTCGATGAGCAAGTTGACTAGTGAGTCTGCTTCAATGACACTTTTCGTCAATGCAATGACATATCTACTCTCATTGCTCTACCTATCAGTGAATCAATCTATCTCACGTTCATGTGCAACTAGTGAGCCTGCTTCAATGACAAGTCGATAGTCAATCTCTTCGATGAGCAAGTCAACTAGTGAGTCTGCTTCAATAATCACTTTATCTCACATAGTGAGTCTGCTACAATAGACATTTGACGAGTTGATTTGAATCAATAGAAAGATTGATAGAAAGACAGGCATCAAAGCTCTACGTCAGTGCTATGAACTACATTACAAGTCATAGAAACATGACTTTTAAAGAGAAGAAGATAATGTTACGAGTGTGTCGAGATTGAATAGAGTTTTCTAGTCAACAAGCTCTAGAAGTTTTGACTCATGTTGAATCTCTAGCCTCAACACTCTATTCTAGCGCTTTTGATACTCAAGCAAACCTGCTTCGTTCTCTTTGTTTTGCTCTACTATAAATACAGCTCGAAACTCTCTTTGATTTCTTCTGTATTCTTAATATTCTAGTTATAGCTATCTCTATTGATCAAACATTCTATTCAGCTACGCACTATCTCGCTGCAGTGTGATTAGATTCTAGGCACGGTTTCAACAGTGCTTGCTCACAATTATTCAGAAGATGAAAAGATTTTCAAGTAAAGAAGTGATTTTTTCAATTGATGTAATACTTGAGCAAAGATGAGCTATAACATTTATCACGTTTGAAGTTTAATATGCTGTTTACATATCAAAATCTTTTGTCATTCTTGATGACAATGAGTTCTTGAAATTTCTGACGTTAACTTGAAAGAAAGTCACTTGTGATATGATTCAGAAGAATGACATGAAAGATTGAATGAATCTTCATGAATGCTGAAAGATTTAACTCAATGATCAGAAAATTGTTCTTAAAGACATGCTTAATCTTGAAGAAATTAACATTGTGATTGTTTAACTTGACAGTGAGACGAGCGATGCTGAGATTGCAAACATTCAGTCAAACTTCATCTTCGACGAAGTATTTAAAACAAGAACGACAAGAGAGATTGACATTGAATTCATAAATCGCCTGAGCTATAAACATCTTATCATGTAGATGCTCAGTTAGTTTCTTCATCTTCTTGATGAATTTTTCAACATTGATTAACTTGTCTTAAGCTTGAAACATAAGATTCTTGAACAGAGATTCAGAAAACTTAAAGTCTAGACATGAGTTCTGATTCAAATTAATCAAGAAGAATGATGTTAAAGTGATTAATGATAATGCATTATTGACGACGAATTCAACTTCAGAAAGTCACTTAGTTCAGTCATTCTGCATGTAGTTGACGAAGACTTGAAGATAATGCTTTATGATAGCATTAACTCTCTCAATTTAATCATTGATTTCAGAATGATACATCATTAATAACTTAGCATTTATCTTCAACATTTTACACATATGCTTTCAAACATCAAAGATGAATTGTGTATCTTGATCAGATATGAAAAACTTGAATAAATCATAATGTTTTCAAACATGAGCATAAAAGCAATTAATAGCTTCTTCAACTTTCATAGAAGTAGTGAGAACTAAATGTCTCATTTTGATAAGATAATCAACGAAGATTAGAACATATTTATATATGATATTCATAAAGATACTGAGCGATAAAGAATCTATATAGTTCATGAAAACATCACATCAACAACTTTCAAGAACTGAAAGAAGATGCAATCATTCTTGAGTTTATTGTTTAAAAAGTTTGAAGCGTGTGCACACATGATAGTTTTATACAAAGCATTGAACATACTTATAAATGTTTGATCATCAGTAGACTCGACTGATCAGTTCATAGCTTTTTGCTCTTTCTGAGTGATCATCAACAACATTATCATAAGCGAGCTGAATGATACAAAGACGTAGTTTATTTAAGTTGAGCATATACTTTCTTTTTTGAAAGTACAGATAATTCTCATGTTCTTCACACTTAATTAGAGAAATCTTGTTGTGATGTTGCGCTTCATTGCAAAGTGCTTTGATTATTTGAACTGCGAATTTGTCATTGATTTCAACTTGCTTTCACAATGTCTGAGTGAGAATATTAGCAGAATCTTCATCAAGATTCAGAGTGTCTTGATTTAGTTGAGACTTGACATTTTCAACGTTAAATTCTTCGATTTCTAGATTCATGAAAGCTAGAATTTGCAAAAGTGCTGAGATAACTGAGAATAAATGTAACTGAACTAAATTTAAAGTGATGATTTGTGACTGAAGCTTCATGACTTTGATGTTGAAAATGTCAAAAGTGAGATTCTTAACAATATCAAGATTTAAAACATGAGTTTTCAGAATTGTCTGATGTTGATATTGATGTTGAGAATCGAATGTATCTCTCTCTTTAAAAAGATCTTCTGAGCAACGTGTCAAAGCATTCAACTTATCATTGATCTTGTTGAAACAATAAGCGATGCAATAGTTGAATCTAGACAGAAACTTGCTTCAACGAGCTTGACAACGACTCAACTGCTTAATTAACATGAAATACTCAAGATTTTTGTGATTCATGATCATCTCAACAGAGTAGATAAAGTCTTCAAGCTTCAATCATCATTTCTTAAAAGCATAAACAATGATCATGAGTTCTTTATTGTAGATCTTGTAGTTACACTCAATTGAGTTATGCTTCTTTGAAAAGTAAGTGATTGAATGAAGAATCTCATTCTCATTGTACTGAGAAAGAATGTCTTTGAACACATAGTTTGAAGCATTGATTTCTATCACAATCTTGTGATCTGAATTATAGTGACAAAGAATAATCTTGAAAGTGAAGACTTTCTTAAGAATGTTGAATGCAATCTGACATTTCTGAAATCAGACAAAGAATACATCTTTTTTGATGAAACAAGTGAGCGAAGTAGCTATTTTACTATAGTCATAGATAAATCTTCTATAAAAGTTCGCGAAATCTAGAAAACTTTGAACGTCTTTAACGTTGATCAGAATGAGTCAGTTGACAATGATGTTTATCTTAAAAGAATTTATCTTGATCTCTTTAATGATGATTATCAATTCTAGATACAAGACTTGAGTGATGTGAAACTTGCATTTGATTATATTCATCTGAAGATCTGCTTCTTGCAGCTTTTGCAAAATGAGCTTGACATGAATCTTGTGCTCAAGTTCATTGTCGAAATAAATCAAAATGTCATTCAGATAAGCTGTACAGAACTTATTTAAATGTTCATGAAAAGTATTGTTGATGTACTTCTGAAATGAGACAGATTCATTACATAAATTGAAGAGCATGACTAAATACTTGAATAATTCAAATCGAGTGCAAAAGACGATGAGAGCTTCATCTTCTTCTTTAATTCAAAGTCAATTGAACGCAGAAATGATATTCAGCTTGATAAAGATTTTAGCTCAACTTAGACAATTCAGCGTTTCTGAAATCAGAGACAGAGAATATCAATTCTTAACTGTGATAGTGTTCAGATCTCAATAGTTCATGCAGAAGCAAAGTTCTTCTTCAAGTTTCTTGATGAAGAGAACAGAGATGATCATTTGAGAGCAACTGACTTGAATGAAATCTTTGCTCAGATTTTCATTCAGATAACGACAAAGTTCTAGAATTTTGTCACGACTCATGTTGTACAAAGCAAAGACTGAGAATTGAGCATCTTCTTTAAAATGTATGACATGATCATGAGCTCAGTGCAAAGACAAAATATCAACGTTCTTCTTAAAGAAGACATTTAAAAACTTGAAATATCTGAACAATAAAATTATGACTGAATCAACGTTTTTACTTTATCAATAAACTTCAAGATCTTCTTGTGTCGTAAATGCAATCAAATGAAATTTCTTTTTCATTTAATGAAGATTCAAATGAAGATTTTTATCATATGTACTATTTTGAGAATGAGATGAGAACTGAGCAAGAGTTGAACTGTTTTTTGAATGAACAGTCAAAGTCGTGTGACGCGATTTTGACTCGTCAGAATTTAAACTAGAAGACGAGATTGACTCAAGATTTAAAAAGACATCAATTTCTTTTAGAATGATGCTAAACACTTCAATGTCTTTGACATAAGCAGCATGATCAAAGCTTTGAGCTTTCAACTTAACTATGTTAAGTTGTATAAAAGATTGATTGAATTGATCTGCTCAAGAAACAACAGAAGTTTTAAAAAGAAAAGAATTTTGACATTTGATTTTTAATGAGTATTCTTTTTGAATGACTTGAAGAATACAACTAAAAGCTTCTTATTTCAGACAAGAAACAAGACTGAACGAGATTTGTTTCTTGTGAATGAGCTGAATATTAGTTGACTTCTTGTGAGTAAATGAGAGATTAGATTGCTTCTTGTGAGCAGATGAGAAACTGAGTTGCTTCTTGCAAGTGAATTGAAAATTGAATTGCTTCTTGTGAGCGAACTGAAAACTGAGTTGCTTCTTATGAGTAAACTGAAAACTGAGTTGCTTCTTTCAAGCGAATGAAAGACTAGATTGAAAAGAAGTTACTTTGTTAACTTTGAACAAGAAATTTTCTTCTTGTTGATTAAAATCATAGATCTTGATGAGAAATAAACAACAATAATTAAGACAGAAGAAGAAAAACAAGATGAGAATATTGTGCTCAAAATTGACATCAATGACGTGATGATGAAGTCATGACAAACTCATGATGATGAAGTACAGACTTAATTCAATGACATAAAAGAATAGTTTTTTAATGTGTCTATCAAGAATCATTGTGATTTCAATGACATAAGTAATGTCATTGATTAAAACAACTTGATCATCAAATTCTTAAAGTCTGCAAAAGTGAATTAATTAATGCAAGAAGAGATGATGTTGTTACGTGAAGAATTTATTCATAAAAACATAAGCAAAGACTTCACTATCAATCAAAGCGAAAGTGAGAACTTTAAATTGAGCTTGACGTAAAATACAAAATACTATCATGTGACTATTTTTGAATGTTGAATTGAATTCAAAGAGTTTCAAGACAGATTTAGCAGAAAACTTTCTATATGATTGAAGTGAGAGTGAGAAGATTGAGACTAATAGACAAGATGATATGTATACAGATTTCTAAGCGTGACTTAGCTCAGAGACTAAACTTTTCTTGCAGACAGCGAGATTTCTTCATTTATACTGATGATGTCACTGTCGTAGACATTCATGATATGCAGAGTGAAAAGCTTCTTATTTGAGCATTCTTTAGCAATTTTGCTTAAATGTTGCAACTTGCAGTAGTAGCACAGCTTTCACTTGTTGCAGATTTTCTTGATCTCAGAAATGATCAAAGTCTTATCTTGAATGATGATAATGATGAAGTTTAAATTCATTGACTCATTAAGAAACAAGAGAGAGAGAGACAAAGATACTGTCAGAATGACAATCACAGAAATGATGATCTTTGAACTCAAAAAGTTACTAGTTGATGCAGAGATACTCTTGACTTTGATGAACAAAATGATGACAAAGATGAAGTAAGATTGATGATGCTTAAGTTGCTGAAGCTCTTCATCAATGTCAGAGAATGCTTAAATTCATTGATGAAAAATGAATGATTGAGTTTCATCAAGATTTCATCAGAAGAAAGCGATGACTTGAGTGAAATAATTGACATTGCACTTCAGACAGTCAGTCAACAAGAAATCTTTCATCAAAGAGCATTCTTTCTTTTGATAAAAGAGATTGTAATAGTCAACAAAGTTATTCATGTCTTGCTTCAGAATTTCACGAAAATATAAATGAGCATCTTCTGTCTTGAAAAAGTTGTTGCAGCAATAATGCAACTTATGTCATTAATCTGCAAAGATGAAAATGATACAAAGATCATTGACTCGATATTGATTCATTAGATTGTGAGTCTTCTTATCTATGATGAGTCATGACTCGACATAAACAATCTTAGCTTGATGAGAAAGATAATGATCATTGTTCATGTTCATGCGCTGTATCAGACTCTGCTCTCATGCATTTAATTGATCTTTGTTTTTCTCATATTCAAATATGTTGAGAAGCTTCTTGAATTTAAAAGCAATGATAACAGCAACAAAGTTTGCAAAGAATTGAATGATGAAAGAAGATTGTTTGTTCAAGATTTATGCAATGATCTGAGCTATCATTGCAAGAAACTGAGAATTCAATTTTATATAAATTGAAGAACTGAAAATGATGAACAAGAATGAAATGATAACATTATATTATCAAACTTGATTTTGAAGCTCTTGCATTACGCGAAAGATCTTAACTGAATTTTCGATCATACTTTGAATGAACTATTCAACAGCACACTCATCGTCAATTGAAAGATTATGAGATAACTTCATTTGAGCGAAAGAATAATTAAACGAGATTTCAATGTATGAAAACGTTGCAGAAAGTGTAGATCTTTCATAATGTCAGAAACTGAACTAAACTAAAGATTTTATTAATATAGAGAATTGATTATTATATTACTTGAACTAGATACAGAACAATACATCAGATAATGTACAAGATGAAAGACAAAAAGTGAAAGAAAAGAATGAAAACTTGACTTTTATATACATGAATTGAGCAGAATCAAGACTAAACAGTAGTTTTATTGACTTAAGATTGCAGAATGACTGAGATGATTGAAACAGAATTGCTGAGACTAGATTAAGATGATGATGATTAGATTAATGACTTGATTCAATGAATTAAGATTATTTAAGATATCAATGATTTATGTTCTAAATTGAGTTGATGATCTGACATCATGACAAAGAGAAAGAGAATAATGAATCAATTTATTGATTGATTTTAAAAGTTAACAGAATCAACAAGAATTATATTCTACTTCATGAAGTTATATTAAAAGATGAAGCTTAATACAAAGATATTAATTGTAATTGTAATTCATACACTCTTGTGACATCGATTTAGGCTCGACTCATGAGAAACTCTATGCTATTTATATCGAGTGAACAAAACTCTCTGAGAAAGAAAATCACTCGTCATCTACACGACTGCTTCACGCAGTCGAAACAATGAGATTAACACTGTGTTATCAAGTAATGAATCTATAGCTTCTATTCAGTGCGTGACGCTTGAGTAAACTCTTGATGAGAGTGTCTGTGCTGTTTGATTATGATGCATCGTCTTTGCTCTGCTCTTCATTGATGATATTCTATACAACGATGTTTCGATTCGATTCTCGATTCGAAGACGAAAGATGTTTTCTTTGCATTCGTGATGCTCGTGATTGTAACGTACGTAGAGCTGTGTTCTCTTACTCAATGATTGTCATTCATTGAGCAGAGAAATATGTGATGAAAGAGAGATGCACACGATGAGAAGATAGAGTGTGATTGTACTGAGTAACTCTTTTCTTCTCTTGACTTGACTTGTGTCACGTAGATGTTGAATGAATTGTTAGTATAGACGTGCGATCGCAATCATTCGATGTTTGACTCTGATTGATGAAAGAGAATGCGTTCTGATCGTTCTCTTGAGCTCTCGATTTTTCACGTAGATAGATGAATGACTTGACGTCAAGTAAAGAAGATGAGCTCAAGCTCTCTCAGTATATCAGCGTGATCGACGAGTCACTACTTCTTCGAGCACTGTAGTCACGACTCTCAGACTGAGAACGACTATTCTACCTGATATCTTTTCATCAATTACTCAACGACACTGTCGATGTGATGAAGACGTTTCAGTATATCGACGCAGTCGACGAGTCGCAAATTCTTCGACCATCTATCGAAAATATGTTGTATACGTTGCATGCAACATACATAGAGCACGACTTCTATGCTGATTTCCCCCTTAGGCTCGAGAGGTTACTCAGAGAGTTTTCTCGCGACAGATTCACAGTTCAAGGCGAACGAGATCTTTCACTGCTCAGATTTCGACAGTTTACTTCTTAAGCATGAGTCGCAGACGTATCGCAGTCGATTTCTTCTCTAATCACATCGACACGTGCTACTGTTCTCTCGAGCTATACAGACAATGTCTTCGACTAGAGATTGATTCTATCATCAAGGCATTCGAGAGTCAGAGCTCAGTGAAGGAATGAGATTCTCGAGGTCGACAGTCGTCGTCATTGTATATCATGCTTCGCAGACGCTCGCTTCGCTTGTAAGGCGTGCGACTCATCTGTTTCGTGTTATCTGTAGAGATCTTTCTCGTGCAGATCGATCGTGTCTTGCAGAGATGTTCATATGCTACACTTCTAATCAGGCAGCGTAGTTCAATCATTCTCTACTAATTCGCTTGTGTTTCTCTTCTCTTAACGAAGTCTTCTCGTCAGCGTATCGCTCACGTATAGAATGTCTGTGTCTGAACGTCTGTTAAACGATATTAACGAGACTCTTGAATTTGCTCGTGTCGAACTTAACGAGTCTCGTGAGTTGCTTGTGTCGTAGTAACAGGCACGCAGTCTTAACAAGATCTATACGTAGTTAGCACGTAGATCTAAAGAATGTTCGTGATTCGAGTTCTTTCTGCTAATCACTCTCAACAGATCAAACGCGAGAATGTTCTGTCTCAGTTCTCGTCATTGCGACGACGAGATACTGAATCGAATGATTTTCATAAGCGATTTTCCTCGTAGTTCTACGTTCTATTTGACTTTCTTATCTGCGTGCAGATTGCTTGTAGCATGCGCATTGAGATTATCAAAGTCTGCGCGATCGCGAAAACTCTGCATGCGATCAACGCACAGCGCTTCATCATCACGCAGCGTCTCAATGTCATTCAAACTTTTGATAATCTCTAGACTTTACTGTAGCTAAACAGTAGATTCATAGTCAGCATCGCGTACAGATGAGTTTCATCGCTAATCACAAAGATATTAAATTAAGAAATTGTCGAGTTCAGAACAAAATACTATATCAAGATGATCTTCTATGAATTTTCTTT
>JAABUS010000900.1_pt1 | contig 70713 bp, 14 predicted proteins | sample 5560161 | NCBI WGS metagenome assembly JAABUS01 (sample SAMN10711885, study PRJNA513376) | rock metagenome | isolation source: Antarctica rocks | place: Antarctica: Victoria Land, Trio Nunatak nord | collected 2016-01-04
CCCCCCCCCTTCTTCTAATCGATTATGTGTAAAACATTAATCCTCCTTCACAGGCGTAACCGTTCTAGTAGCTTTACTGCTCGAATCGCCGCTGGCGATAGCGAGACCGATTTCGGTGCCGAAATGGTAGATCAGGTAGGTGGGAAAGAGGAGCTAGAGACCGCTATGAAGGTCGCGGGGTGGTTAGTAGGGCTTTGATCATTTGGAGAGGAGGTATTAGATAAGGGGGGTAGGGGGGAGGACCTTGGGTATGATCCACATGGTAATCAAGCGGAGAGGATCATTATGGCCGATGTATTGGAAGCCGGAGTAGAATTCGTTGAGCCCTGAGTGGAAGAAAACACAATGTAAAAGTCAGCTTGGCAGAATTTCTTCCCAGTATAAACCTAGTAATCCAAATAGCGCACAGATCGTAAACGAGGAAATGGGGAATACTCACCATACAACACCGTCTTACTAACCATCGTCACACTCACCACAAACCCAATCCAACACGCCACCCACAAATACGCCACATACCCCGCCGTCTCCACAAAATTTAGTGCTCCCTGCGTAGCCGTAAACCCATCCTGCTCATACTAAGCTTTCGCACGTTATATATAATCCACATCTCGATAAAGTCCGTAGGGGACGTAGAAAGGCCAGTATATTGAGCCCCCGGGCATAGTGTGGGTTCGGAAGAGCACTTAAATTGTGTCCTAGATAACGAAGGGGAGGGATAAGAGGAGCCAGAGGAGGCCAAAGGGGGAATGGGGTGTGCGCCCAGGAGCCGGGGCGGGAGCTGCGTAGGCGTCCTGGGGTGCGAGTTGTGGATTTTGAGGGGGAGAGGTTGAAGGGTAGGAATATGGAGGGGTGGGAGCGGGTGGAGACTACGGTTCGTTTTACTTCTTTGAAAATACGCAAAGGCCTAGGGTGGTAGACTTACCCGTTCTATAGATCCAAGGCACGCTCGTAGTTCTTCGCAGTCTTAGATTCGAGGTGTTTCTGGACTTCAGTGTTATTCCTTGTTAATCTCAGAACCCTTCTTACGAGCTCGCTGGAAGAAATCCTCCGAGGACTTCTCCTTCGGTATTAGAGACGGCGAGAAGAGTAAGACGTATGGAGTGGAGAGCGTAGGTAGAAGTAAGAGCGAATAGAAGGAAGGGAGATAAGAAGAGAGAATACGTAGGTATCGTAGAACTATATCTTAGTAGGAGTAAAGAAGGCGTATTGCGAGACGATTAATGAAATAATATGGATAAGGTGATAGGTAGGAGGAAGAAACAGAGAGCACGAGGGTAATAGATAAGGCTTTATACCCAAAAGTCGTAGGAGAGGGTATGGCGTAGTCTCTGCATCCAGTTTTACACCCTAGGGAGCCAGCTCTGGCACCCCTCCATCCTGCCGGGGTTTACCGTCTAAAGTTAACGAGTTCGAGCGGGTAGGATGTACTAAGAGTTACTAGAAGAGGAAGGTAAGACAGTAAGAGCGAGCAGTACCTAAGTAGTGCCTGAGTAGTGCCTGAGCAGTGCCCGAGTAGTGGGTGCGTAAAGGTGAGCAGAGGTGAGCAGTGGGTGAAGCGAAGGTGCGTGGTAGGTGAGCAGAGCGGCGGCAGCTAACTAACCCGTCCGGGCGGCCAGACACATTCTCGTAGGCCACCCTACCCATGTATTCGCGATATAATCCTAGATAATGGATCAAATGGACAACAACAAAATCTACCATGACTACCAGCAATTTTGTGATTCTTACTACATCAGCAATATCCTTCCAATGCATCGACGCGGCAATGCTCCAAACTCAGCCAACCATTGAACCGCAGCAACCACCCTTCCTGCAGGATTCAACAAACTCAGCCGCAACCCCGTGCTTCGCCACGAAACGTGACGATGAGAAATCCTTCAACTCTACAAATACTTCTAAGCCAACCAAAGCCCTATATGAAACACTGTGCCAACGAAACCTGCGCACATCTCCCGAAAAAAATAATTTGGGTGTGTATCGTCCAGCCCAGTGTGATGCTACTCCTGGCGCCAGCACACCATCAACTCCTTCGCTTGTTTTGTGCAGCCAATGGCGACAGTTTGAATTTGGAATTTGGGACACAACCGTGCACACCCTCCCCGAATATACCATCGGGCTTCGCTGTGCATGCATTGCTGTGCTATGTTTCACAATTTCTCAGCCTCGTTGATCGAAGCGAGCCACGTATCTATCTATATTATGCATCGTTCCTTTCGCTTTGGTTCCTTCTTCCATTCTTTCCCTAATTTTTTTTGACTCTTCCGCCCATCACTCTGAAGACACCAAAAGAACCCCAAAAGCATCCACAAACCATCTTGCGATCGTATTTTCAACGCACCAAAGTATTCGAGTCTCTCTATGGTCTTCGCACCCCAACTTCCCAACCCGCACATCATATCCACCACCCTCTTCCCAACCGCCCCCACCACAACCATGGTCGCCAACGTCGGCCCCCTCATCACCACCCCCGTCCACAACAACGGCACCACCGGTAGCGCCCACAACTTCACAGCCGGTGAACCCTCACGCCAATCTCGAGCACAAAACTGCGATCATCGCTGCACTGTCGTTACTCTCGCAATAGTTGTTCCACTTCTGACGGTTCTTGTGGCGAGTATGGCTGTGTATGTTTTCTTTGTTCGAAGCCGCCTAGCGGCGGAAAAACAGAAGAGGGAGGAGGCTAAAGAGGTTAAAGCGTTGGAGATGAGGAAGTTGGGGAGTCGGGAGGATGGTGGGAGTGAGGAGGGGAGTGTGCTGGGGAGTGTGGATGAGAGGAGTATTGATGGGGTTATGAGGGATGTGGAGCTGGGGGTTGCGGGCGTGGGAGCTGGGGAGGGGAAGAGGGAGAATGGGATGAAGTGGTGGAGGAGATGAGGGTGGGGATGACTGACGATTTGTGAGTGGGACGAGGGGTTTGGCGTAAAATAAGTGGTTTGGGTGGTGGAACTTGGAGTTGAGCGAGGGTATGTGGGATGATACCAATGAGTACATAAGATGTTGGGCACAATGGCTGGGGTTTTCCATGACAGTTCGTTGTCCAACATAGCTTGTGATTAGTGAGTGTCATGTCAAGGAGCCATATTTATATTTCAACGAAATTATCTTATTCGAAATCGTTCAGCTATAGATCCCGCCGGCGACCTGCCATGCGAGTATCTCAGGAAACGAGGACCTATGAGCTACTGGTCAAGTATCCCTGTTGCATTATAAACTTTGTCTTGAGCATCTTACAGTCATCTTCTAAGTCATTCTTTGACCCACACAGCAGCCATGCCCATCCCTGTACCAACGCACATACTTGTAACGCCAACCTTCTTCCCGGTCCTCCCAAGCTCAGCAAACAATGTAGACACCTGCCTCGCGCCAGTGCAACCGAGTGGGTGCCCAAACGCAATTGCACCTCCATTTGGATTGACCTTGACAAAAGGTCAGCACTGCTGGTGTAGTTGTTCAGACAATTGAACGTACCTTCTTTTCATCCAAGCCCAGCTCCCTTACACACCATACACACTGACTTGCAAAAGCCTCGTTGATCTCAAAAATATCCACATCGTTCTTGCTGATTCCCGCCTTCTCTAAAGCAACAGGGATGGCCTTCCATGGCCCAATACCCATCAACAACGGCTTCACACCCACCACGCTGCTGCTCACGAACTTTCCTAATATCTTCTGTCCCAGCCTCTCAGCTGTACTTCGCTTCATCAACAGTACTGCTGCAGCGCCATCTGAAATCTGGCTTGCATTTCCAGCATGGATGCTGCCGTCTTTGGCGAATGCGGGCTTGATCTTTCCGAGACTCTCTGCTGTGATGCCATCTCTAATCCCGTCGTCTTTGGCAACGGTTATAGTCTTCTCTTCATCGGTCTTGGGGTCCACGAATTTGACGTTCGTTAAGGGCTCGATTTCCTCGTCGAATTTCCCTGCTTGCTGAGCCTTCAGAGCTTTCTGGTAGCTTGACGCCGCAAACGCGTCTTGGTCCTTCCTCGATATCGAGCGATCTTTGGCCATTTTCTCACTCAAAACGCCCATAGGGACCTTGCAGTTCTTGGCTTCTGGATGCGACTCAAGCAATTCGGAGAATTCGGTGACAGCTCCTGGTCCGTATTGTGAGGACATAGATTCGACACCAGACCCAACGCCAATCTCGATCATCCCCGAGCGAATAGCATTGGCAATGTCGACGCATGCTTGCAGACCGCTCGAACACTGTCGATTCAGCGACTTGACAGCTGCACTCTCCGGGAATCCAGCAACGAGTGCTGCAGCTCTAAACTCAGTGGCCCCACCACCCGGTGGCAGTACCGAACCGACTGCTATATCTTCTACTAGTGACGGATCGACTTCTGAGCGCGTAATGAGAGATCTGAGTGTATGTACAAGAAGGTCTGCTGCTGGCACATCTTTAAGCCCGCCTTTTCCGCCTTTTGTGAAGGGTGTGCGGAGGGCACAGGTCACAACTATGTCATCGGGGGCTCTGGAGAGGATTGATTCGCGGCCACGAGGAATGTCGGTTTCAGAGGAGGAGAGGTGATTTTGGACTTGGGAGAGGCGTTGCTGGGCTGAGAGGAGTCAGCAGTCAGCATGGAGAACGGCGGAAGAGACTGTGTTGTCGGAGGCTTACCTTGAGACATGATGGCTCGTATACCGAGCGTCTGATGCTTCGAAGTGTAGAGAGGCAGGCTTTGTTAAGTATGTGGTAAAGTATACAGAATACGTTATATTCGGCGTCTCATGGCTGCAAACGATTGAAATGGACCGAGGCTCGCAATAATTTGCGAGCCTCGGTATACCCTATAAGGGTTAGCTTGCGTCTGCGCTCGTGCTGCTTATAAGCTGCCCTCCCTCTTGGCTTCACAGCTTAGTAGGTATTAAGCGGGGATTGAGAATTCCAGTGATTGGATGACAAAGCTTGCATGTAGACTTTGTGTGAGGGCTTGATTGAGCCTTGCAATTTCCTATATCCGGTCCTTAAGATATGTCCGGTCCCTACTATATATATTAGGTCCGGACCGGACCACTATCCCTACTTAAGGTCAAATATATTATGGACCCAACTTCCAGTCTCTTTGGTTCCGGACCCCTCGGACGAGGGGTAAGCTACTCGTATTAGAATCATGCTGGAATCATACCGAAGCTGTAGTAAGAGAGCCAAGAAAACCACACACGTTCTCAAGAACTTCGGTATCAAGGATATTTTCATGCAATGCTTCGAGAAGGGTATTGAAAATTGTTCTCTGCTTCTTGATGTTGGCGTCCAAGAATTTCATCTTCACGATAGCTCGTCTGGAACAAACGACAATCTGGGGAGCTCGGCAAGTACTGGGCTGTAATAAACCCAATTGTAAGGCTTTCGTGATTAAAGACCATGAGTACCACTGCATAATCCGCCTTTATTGTAACATCTGTGCCAGTGAAAATGCTCGTCCCACACAATTTATACCTCAATCCATTGTCTCATCGCGATGTTCCTCACACGCTACTTATCTGGCAAGGGGTTGAAAATGTTTTGCTTCTGTAAGAAATGATATAAGTTGCTACTCTGTCTCTTACACCGCATTCTGTTGCATCTTATCGCCTAGGCCAGAATGCCAGCAGCGAAAAAAATAGCAGCCTCTCGTCGATGTGATGGGACGGAGCTGGTATTTCACTCTTCTGTCTGTTTTGAGCGGCGGTGGCGGGATGATAGCGGGTTGTTGTGTTAACACGCGAGGGATGCACTGGAGACGTCAGAGGGTTGCAAAAGCTGGCAAGAGGCCCAGTAACCCGCCATAGGGAGCAGCGAAGCAGAATTTGTAGATTTGGGGGTTGGAGACGAAGAGAGAGATTAGAACAGACGTTCATTTCTGGCTTAGTTCGGGCCACGCAACCTCAGGGAAATGATAGTGCTTAGTCGTGTTGTGATGATGACCGCGTGTAGCAAATCCATGATACCAGAATCTCATTGGGAGGGATCTAATACTGCGATGTTGGGTGATACTCTTCTTAATACAGATGATCCGAGATGAAAATTCCCTCCTGTTTGTTATGACAGGGCCATGAACAAAAAGGCCAGTATACCTTTTTAGGAGACCAAAAGAAAGGGGTAAAAATAAACAGGACAACGGTCGTAGTCGTACCGACACCTCCTGACCCGCCCAGCTTCGTCGGGAACCACTAAAACGTCGTGGTTTATGCAGGTTTGGAATCTTACCACTTCGCCCACGTTGCCTACAGATGTGGGTCTGGTATCAGATTATATTAAGCAATGATGACAAATGAGAGTACATGACCCAATCAGCACAAAATCGTTCATTAGTATTCGCCCTGCATATTGTCGAATAGCACTTTATTAGTTTATGAACCAAGTCCAGTTTTCGCGCGATACACTTTCCATCTTTGACACTCTTCGCTCTGTCTTTGCAATTCTGACATACCCTTTGCCCTGATCTTATCATACCATGAGTGATACTCGACAGATCCTCCGTGATTCCATGTTCTCCGAAGATTCAACTTCCGTCCTGACACTTTCCTTGCTCAGATGATCTGAAACTTGACCGTGCTTTCACACGGCAGGGCTATCGTGGAATTGCTTCATGTATGTTATACTGGCTTCACAGCCCTTACAGTGATTACTTGAATATCGAGCTGCTTTTGTTCTCCTTACTCGATTTTGCAACATCACCTTGCTAGGGTTGTGGTTGTTGCGGGATGCATGAGGCAAGAGGATTGAGACTTCTATGTTCTTTCAAGATCTAAAAACATCGTATTGTTTCCCCGCTTGCCAATTCTCGATCCAAGATTTCCACTTTGACATTGCGTGTGTTAGGTTCTCAGGTTATTGGAGTAAGGTAATCGAGCGGTCGTTAAGAGGTTGGTAAGCATGGATAGTATACCCACACAGGCTATCCTCCGCTGGCTTAGCGGACGGCTGTGCGCTTAGCACTTTCTATGAAAAAGCGCGTGGAGATAAAAATTTGTCTCGTGTTTTCGACCTCAGCCTCAATTGCTTTCACAAGAAATAGATTCGGAGGCATTTGAAAATTTTCGAACGTGTTGCTCAGCGATTGTAATGGAATGCATGATGATGATAGGATCTAGGTGAGGTTGTCCCTAGGTACCTGCTGCTCGTTGCCCACTCTACGAGGAATGCACCGTGTATTTGTAGCATGGCTTATGAATTGGCCTTAAATTCTGTTCAAGACTGCTCTCTAGTATCACTTGAGAGCACCCAATATTGAGAGCCAGTCTTTCGACTTTTCATGACTATTGAAGAAATTTTAGTTCCCACTGATCTCAAAATTCACGCCCTTGCGAGTTGACGAGAGCAGTCGTACTTTCCCAAGAACAACTCAGGACCTAATACTTGTCGCGGCTTCATGTGGTGGAACATGACTAAAGATCTCATCGCTCCTACGCCTGCAGCCTCTATGGCGTCACATATGTATTTGATATTCTTTGTACTGACATTCTCACAGGACATCGGCATCGCAGCTCACCCAGCTCATCATAAAAGACGAAACCATCTCACGGCTGCAATAAACGAGACCACGATCCCATTGCTTTTGAACACTACTGCGAATGGCACTTCCATCAATCAATTTCCTCCGACATCGATTGTGCAGGCCACGCAACCAGGTACGAAAGGAGTAAGAAAGCCTGCGCTACCCTTATAAATACAGTTTGGGATTCTTCATGAGAGATGTCACTAACTAGTCTCCCAGGTCATTTACACAATCTTAGAAACTGGAGGGCGGTCATCAATTCAGCCATTCCCTACGTCTTTCGTAGCTTCGCCAGTCATATTGACAACAGCACTCCCGTACAATTTACCGGAGAGTACAACAATATCTTCTTACTCAGATAGTCCTTCTCTCACAACAACAACATCTCCATATTCATACAACTCGTTTTCCACGGCAACTACATCTCAAACATTTGGGGGAACAATTAATGAAGTACCGAGTGACAGCATGGCATCCTCACTGCCTACCAGCCATAATGTTACCGACTTACACAAGAGAGGAGCCACAGATTGTTTCCAGCCTGTGGCTACTGGAGCGTTACCGAGTCAGATCACATCGCGAGGGGACCATCCAGTACCCCAACATGGCATAGTAGGTACAACAGCAGCGTTGTTTCGAGTACGAGAATACTAAAGATTCTATTCTTCAGACCCCTCAGAGCAGTCCAGTCTCTACCAATAGATTCTACGCCAATCTCTTTCTTGGCACTCAAGGCCAAGGCGTGTGGACCCATCCTTACTCGTTGGCTTGGAGTAAAGGTACTGGCAACGCTCGCAGCTGGGGCATGGCAGTCTCCCATATTGACGCAAATCAACGAGCAGACGGACCAACAAACCCTGCGCTACCTGGATCTCCCATCCGTTATTTCATCAGTCCTGTAGGAATTCAATCAATAATCCTATCTGCGATCGAACTAGGACCTTCCACAGTCCTGACTACCAACAATTTGAATGCATTCTCGGTCAATGCAGTCCTATCGCCTCAGGCAGGGTCTGCTTCGAGCATAACCTTCCCGCTCGTACAAGGCATGGGATTCTTTACAAGTACATATAAGAACCTCATGCCAATTATACAGAGCAGTGTCTTCTTTCGAACCGTGACACAAGTGGGTAACCCAAAGGCAAATGTCCTCAAGTATCGAGCCATCCTCGAGGATGGTAAAAGCTGGTTGATATATGCTACCCCGTCCGATGGCATGTTACTGCAACTACGACTGGTGTCGAATACTCAGCTTCAAGGCGTACGCTGCTGGTCAGGCGTGATCCAAGTAGCGAAGAACCCAGCTGGACCTAGTGGTGAAGCTTACTACGATAGTTCCGCAGGAGTATACCCCGTCGCTGCTGCTGTCACCGGGTCTGTGTCTGCAAACACTGGGATTTATCGGATATCATGGACGAAGGCAGGCATGACCAGCCTTTCTTTGCTCATGTATGCATTACCCCATCACATACAGTCTTTTCAAAGCTCTCAAGGTAGAACATCTATGCGGTTGCAAACGACTACTAAGGGAATGGCGACTGCGGTCATTAGTGACAGCTGGACATTAATAGAGCCGAGCCTACCAACGGACATGGGTTTTGCTCCTTGGACGCCTTCGACAAGAAGCAGATCAAGTCTTTCCTCAGGCGCGAACGCACTGATCCGACAGGTCGCAGCCTCGGAGATCAATCAAGACTATAGTACCCAGACAAACCTTGATAGCATGTACTTCAGCGGCAAAGCCTTGGCCAAATTCGCGACGATAATATACACCACGCATGACCTCTTGAACGAGCCTATGCTTGCCTTACAGGGACTAAATGAATTGAAAGGTGCCTTTGCCCGCTTTGCGACCAATCAGCAAATTTATCCATTAGTCTATGATACTAAGTGGAGTGGCGTCGTCTCGGTAGGTAGCTATGTGACAGGCGATTCAGGGCAGGACTTCGGTAATACCTACTACAATGACCATCACTTTCACTATGGTACGTCCCCTACTCCAATCTGCACATTTGCCCAGCTCATTGGCCAGGTTACTTCATCTACACCGCGGCCGTAATTGGCTACCTCGACCCCAACTGGCTCGCTTTCAACAAATCCTGGGTCAACACCTTGATTCGCGATGCCGCAAATCCAAGCCTACGAGACAACATGTTCCCATTCTCCCGCATGTTCGATTGGTACCACGGCCACTCTTTTGCAAAAGGTCTCTTCGAATCAGCCGATAGCAAAGACGAAGAGTCATCTTCTGAAGATGCCTTCTTTTCGTACGCGATCAAGATGTGGGGACACGTGATTGGAGATGCGTCAATGGAGGCCAGAGGAAATCTTATGCTGGCGATCCAGGCCAGGGTCTTTACGGATTATTTTCTGATGCAGAGGAACAACGTCAACCAGCCCGCAAATTTTATTGGTAACAAGGTCACTGGCATTGTACGTATCATTGTTAGTGCACTAGAATAAACGACCGCATGACTGATGCTTTATTGCAGCTTTTCGAAAACAAGATAGACCACACGACATATTTCGGCGCTAACCCCGAATACATTCAAGGGTATCTTCGCTTCCCTCTCTCCATCAGACACCACTGACCCTCTCTCACAGAGTCCACATGATTCCTCTCTCCCCATCCTCCTCCTTTACACGCCCACACAACTTCATCCTCGAAGAATGGAATACGTACTTTAACCAGACATCACCCTATCCAGCCTCGAACATTAATGGCGGCTGGAAAGGTATCCTGTACGGTAATCTCGCATGTATAGATCCAAGGACTAGTTGGCAATTCTTCAGCCAGCAGAACTTCAATGGAACGTGGTTAGATGGTGGAACGAGTCGAACTTGGTATTTGGCTTTTGCTGCTGCTTTGGGTGGCGCTTGAGGAAGGATGGCGAATGCGATAGGTTTGGAGGAAGAAGGTAAGTGTATAGGCAAGTATCAAGGTAGGTAAGAGAAGGCTCGGAATGGAACATTGCTGGTTAGGAGTTTATGAGATATATGATTTGAACGGAAATAGAGAATTATACTTCCGATTACTCTGCACGAAGAAGAAGCTTGGCATTTCCATTTTGGGCCGAGTCGAGGATAGGTAAGGTAAGGTGCCTTACTGTATACACTGAGACCAATCATGAACGTCGTTGTTGCTTGATAGTAGCGGTTTTGCCTGCGGTTTTGGTTAACCAGATGAAGCAGAATGCATATCTAACGACGATGCGCTCCTCGCTCTATCCTGAACTCATATACCAATGATTTTGCTCAAACCATCCCGAAATAAAGGTACTCGACTCATATAACTTTGAGCTAGTGAAACGTTAAATCGTCTTACATTACAAGATACGCCCGGAAAGATACTTGTCACGCTACTGTTCCTCCTCTTCCTCCTCTTCCTCCTCTTCATTCTCCTCCACATCTGCATCTTCACGGTCTTCTTGATCATCCTCAGACACCACACTTCCAATAGTTTTCAGCGCTCGTTTCAGATCTTCTGCGCAAAACATCTCACATAGAGTGGTCATATCGTCATAAACCACCTTTGGTCTCTCAGCGCCGGGAATATAAAGTGTGTTTGCGATATTGAACGTCAGCGAGTAGAGCAAATTTCTGGCGTCCCAGTCCCCTTCAGGCTCTGATACGGGAAACTTTCGTTTATAGGCTTTCATGTATGCCTTGTTACTCATTCTGTGCCTGGGCGCCCTCCAGTTGCCGGTGTCGTATTCATTATGTCCGTAGAATGAGCATGCGTCGAATACAAAGGGTTCGCCTGTCTTCATGTCCGAAGCAGTGTTACCTGAATCTATTAGAAAGTTCCGCAGGGCTGAGGTAACCAGTGATGCTTACCATCCCAGCAATGGCCATGAAGCAAGCAAGGTCTGAGAATTCGTCCGTCTGCTTGCAATGGTAAGAGCAACCGCGGGACAATCTTTTCCAGGATTAGGTGGCATACGACATCCAATTCGGGCCAATTGAGGATGGACTTTGCCACTTCGAATACGTGCCCGAGATGTTTGCTGTACAGGACGCACCAGGAGTCTTCCCAAGTGTCAACCGCTTGGACGATTCTGCTATGACAAGGGGCGAGATGGAAGCCAAACTTCCCATTGGGCGATATCGATCTCTGATGTAAATCTGCAAGCCGAGCGGCCAGTCTGTTGGGACCTGCAGGCTACGCAACGTTAGTACCGGGAAGAAGGACTAAATTGATTGGCCCAACCTGCAGCAATATACGAAGATCAAATGCCAACAGTCAATAGCCGAGCTCATAGTTCGGAAGAAATTGACTGATATATCCCTCAGATGTCAACTCAGACTGTCACGAACCTGTTCTCCAATATATCGAAATTCTGCCAATAAAAAATACGTCTCTGGCGTGTCCTGGAGATATTTGCCCCATGCATATGGCTTCGGCACGAAGCCGGGAGAAACGGCGTGAATGGCTTTCAGGGATTCGAATTCCCCTTCGCACATATGTCGCCCCAAATCGCCGAGTGGGAAGGCTTTCAAAAAATAATCTTTTTCCTCTCCGCTGGGCAGTCGGACCATGATCTTTGCGGTCCTTCCCCACAACGACTTGCCATATTCCAGTGCATGCACGATGTTCGTTCCAGGAGTTGGAAAAGCTATTTCGAGATAAGTCACAGTCCAAACAAATTTTCGACAATACGAACGCACAATTTATGACAGCCTCATTAATTGGTAAGCTCCCACTGGACGGTAGAGAGGCGTTGAATGGCGATGGGGTCTGCTCGGCTAGGCGATGGAATTCAACAATGCTGCTATCATAGCTAGGCAACGTGTCGACCATATCTGCTAAAAGGCAGGACCAAAGACGATTCGAGAGAAGAGAACGCCTCCTGTTATACTGAAAGCTGCCGACTGTTCAATGCGACGTTCTACCGGAGTTCGCCTTGTCAGCAAGGAGGCTCTGCGTGGGGCCAGACCAAAGGCGGGATGGACTGCTTGAGGTGCAGCCTCACCAATGAGTACCAGAGCTGGATTCTGCATTGGAGTCCCAGCTGGTCATCCTTGGATGGTATGCTGATAAGTTCATTGAGACATTCTTACTCCATACATATGGATACCCAGGTATCACCACTTGCACAGCCCTGAGATGATAGCCTTGTGGGCTTGGGGGACTAGGTGACACGCCTCTGGGTCTGGTCCACGTCGAATGATAGCTCAAGCTGTCGTGCTCTAGTATAACCTAGGACATGGTCAGGAGTATCTGCTCATACCATCGATTGACAGTCATTGAACTGATAACGTCTTTAGATGGAGAAAGGTTACCGCGATGACCGTGGCGCAAGCAGTCCCGGTCGCACGTCAGCGGGGAGCCACTCCCAAGCTTGCGAGCTCTCCTCATCACCAACATCTTTACAATCACAACCCAGCTACCCCACGTCTTCTGATGGCTCACAGCCAAGTCAGACAACGTCCCCAAGCAGTTCACTAGCCACAGGATCCTTACAAATCCCGAGCAGGCGACGTTTCAGCCTTAATTTCCGACACAACAGTGACCATCAACCCGATCCTTTTGGACTTCACCTCGTCTGCGATCACCCCGATCCAAATGGAGACATCATATTCGTACACGGCTTGGGAGGCACATCGAAGAAAAGCTGGTGTTGGAACAAGGATACGGACTACTTCTGGCCTGAGTGGCTCGCGGAGGAGGATGGGCTCACGTCCCACAGAATATTCACATTTGGCTATAATTCCGATGTTAAAGGCTCGGCCGCCAACCTGAACGTCATCGACTTTGCGAAAGCCCTGTTGTTTCAAATGAAGACCTTTTCCGATGGACATGGGCAAGATGGAAACCGTGTGCCAATTGGCCGTCAACCTATCATCTTTGTCGCACATTCTATGGGAGGATTGGTTGTGAAAAAGGCCTACGTTTTGGGGAAGTACGATGGCGATTATGCAGAAGTGGTCTCACAAACGCATGGCATCGTCTTTCTTGCTACACCGCATCGAGGCGCGCAATACGCCAAGATCCTTTCCAGCATCCTCGCCACAGCGCCATTCGCTGGACCTTCAAAGGCTTATCTTGCAGACTTAGAGAACCACTCTGTGGCCTTGCAAGACATCAACGAACAGTTTCGTACCGTGTGCGGCGATCTATCCTTGATGTCTTTTTTCGAAACACTGAAGACGAATTTGATGGGGAAGGGGCTGTTTGTCGAGAAGCTCCTCGTGGAGAAGGACTCTGCTGTTCTTGGGTACCCTCGCGAAATGTCCGATCAACTGCACGCAGATCACCATACCATCTGCAAATATCAAAGTCGAGACGACGGGAACTACAGAAGTGTGAAAAATGTACTGAAGCTGTGGGCATCGAAAATGCGTGGTTCGCGGCCAAACCTGCAGAAACACCAGGAACTCACCAGCGATCACCAGAGCGTCGACTTGAGGACTAGAATACAAGCCATTTGCGGGGTGCGAGAGCGAGCGGAAGATGACTTCAATACCATGCGAAGCAAGACAATGAATGGAACCTGTCAATGGATCACACAGCGACAAGCCTTTATCGAGTGGATCAAAGGAACCGGCCCTGAGGAATACAATATCTTCTGGCTCAGCGGCCTTCCTGCAAGGGGCAAAACAGTGCTCGCGAGCTACGTAATTGATCATCTTACAAGTCTTGGGTTTGGAGGGGACTGCCAATACCACTTCTTCTCATCCAGTCACCAAAACAAACGAACAACAGCATACTGTTTACGCTCCATTGCATCCCAACTTGCTTATACAAACAAGGATTTTCGAGAGAGGCTGCTCACCTTGCACGAAGAGACTGGTATCTCTTTCAGCTCGGGAGACCAGAACTTCTCCGTCATCTGGGAGAAGATTTTCGAAGGCATCCTCTTCAAGATGAAGCTAGACCCACTGTTCTGGATTTTGGACGCAGTCGATGAGGCGGACGCGCCTTCAATGTTAATCAGCAGCCTCACAAAGATACATTCGCAAACTCCTATCCGTGTATTCCTTACCAGTAGACCCATGGCATTTGCATCTGAGAGCCTGAATTCGCCCATAATGACCCATTCACTCTCAGAATCGGACACAATTGAAGACATCCGGAGCTATGTACGGCACACAGTCCGCCCAGTCCTGTCGACCCACGAACAAAATATAAGGGAAGATATCATAGATCGAATCTTAGCGAAGGCTGCCGGCTCTTTCCTTTGGGTCAGATTAGCTATCGAGACGTTGCATGATAACTTGCATACTCAAGATGACATCGAAAAGGCCTTGACAGAAGAAGTGCCGGAAGGTATGGAGCACTTATATGATCGCATGGTAGAGAAAATCAAGATACAGTCTCCTCGAACACAACTAATGGCAGAGAGAATCTTGACCTGGGCTGCCTGCTGCTGGAGACCGTTAAGCATTGACGAAATGGAAGTAGCTTTGGAACCAGATTTTACCGGGTTTCTTAGCTTACAGGATACGATACTTCAGATCTGTGGCCATTTTATCTCCATTGAGAACCGAACAGTATCGCTGATACATGACACCGCCCGCCATTATCTACTCAATTATCGCAATGATGCGCCAGCATTCATCGATTTCGGCCGTGCTCATGAGCACATTGCAGTAAGATGTTTGGCTCACCTCTCGAACGAGCACTGGAAGGGCGTGTTCAAAAGTATAGAACACTCGACGTCAACGGGGAATATGACAACTCCGAATAAGACAGCTCCGAAGGTGAACCGGCTTTTGATAGCTGAGCAAAGTCATCCATTCCTAGGCTACGCGACACGCCATTGGGCTTTTCATATCTCTAAATCATCACTAGACTCGGAGCAACTTCCTAAAGCTCTCAGAAGGTTCTTCAATAAATACTGCCTTTCATGGATAGAAGCTATCGCCTTATTTGGGAATCTCCGCTATCTTATCCACGCAGCCCTACACCTCAAAGCATATACCAAAAGGAGGTTTCGAAAAGCAAATCTCAATACGCCCGAGCCTCCGTTGGGTCTCAGTCGGCCCCGGGACTACGACGCAGAAAGGATACAGCTGTGGGCGATTGACTTTATCCGTGTAGTTGGGAAGTTCGGGCCCAACTTGGTGCAGAGCCCATCGTCAGTCTACCGACTCGTCCCTCCTTTCTGTCCAAGTGCGTCCATGATCGGTAAGACTTATATTTCGCAAGACAACTCAATCTCTGTGACTGGATTGCCTTCTGAAACCTGGGACGATTGCCTTGCAAGTGTGAGCGTTGGAAAAGACGAAAGAGCGAACAGGATTCTTGCGACAGACGCATACTTCTTGACCCTGGTAAACAGCAGCGGCACTGTCGTTGTTTGGTTTGCCGACACCTGTGTAGAGGCACGAAGACTGGACCACAGAGAATACATCTCGTTGGTGAAATTGAATCGATATCGTACCCTTGTGGCAACCGCCGGGACCGCTAGCTATCGGATTTGGGATATCGCTAAGGGTATCGAACTATATCGTCTCCAGAAAACAACCCATGCGTTGGCCATGACAATCGCTTTCGGCAGCAGTAGATCTGAGCTGGTAGTCGGGCTCGACGACTGCTCCGTGACATGCTACGATCTTGCAAGCTCGCAGACCAAGTGGCGGTTCATTGCTCCTCATCAAACGGAGTTTCATGGTTGCCCTATGATCATGACAATTAGTCCGGACTTGAGAAAGCTTGCACTGGCCTGGAGAGGTAAACCTCCTTTAGTGTGGGATATGCACGGTACCCCTTCTCAACGCCCCTTGCGATGCATTATTGGGGGTACCCACGACTCCTTATGCTATCCGGAAGCCATGTTGTGGCAAGCTGACGGTAACTCAATCCTCATCCGTTGCCACAACACCAAACTTGTTGAATGGTACCTCTACGAGGATGAGCAACGTGAATTTGACCATGTCAAGCCTCATGAGATGGTCCTCAGTCAGGATGGAAAGCTCCTTCTGACTACTAACACCTTGGGCACGATCAATGGTATGTACAAACCTAATGACTTCTTACCCTTCAAAGCCGCCACTCGGTTCACCGAATACTCTTCATTGAGAATCAACTGATTCAGCTGTCCACTCAGTTCCCAATCGCTTCATAGTTATTTTCCTACTTTACATGCAGAGAATTTCAGCTAACACTGCACTCATACTCTAGTTTGGACTTTCCCCAACCTGAGCAACATATATCAACTGATCAACGAAGGCGACTATATCAGAAACTTGGCTTTTAGTCCGGACGGGCAACGCTTCTATGACACGCGCGGCTCGGACTGCAATGTGTGGGAGCCTGATGCACTGGTACGCCCCGACGAACAGGATCTCGAAGACCACGCCAGCTCTGGGGGAAGCTCTATGGGCACTGAACCCGTGATCAGCCATGACGACAGTAGTCAAACTCAGGTCACTGCACTGGCGTATGGATTTGCAGACAAATACTTCTGTGCAGGAAGAGAAGATGGCACCGTTTTCATTCATGATGCCAGAGACGGCAAGAAAGTCCGTAAAGTCTCCGTCCACGCCTCTACCAGCGCGATAATCAACCTTGCCTGGTCATACTCTAACAGATATCTCATCTCCGGCGACGACTCTGGCCGCATTGTGGCAAAAAGGGTAGAGCTGAAAGAGAATAACACCTGGGGCGTCTTTCCGGTTTTCGACGGCGTCCGCGTTGGGGAACCAGTGCAGCAATTTTTGTTGGACGAGGAGGAAAAATTACTGCTCATCTCGACTTCCTCCACTGACACGGTTTGGAGCTTGAAGGCAAAGAAGGAGTTGTGCGTCAGAAAATGGGGCTCGAAACAGGGAAGGAGATGGATCCAGCACCCGAGGGAGCGGAAGCGACTTATATGGTTGGATCCGTTCGTAGTCCATACTTTCGACTGGAAAACGCTCGAGAAGGTTCATACGGTGCGTTCCGAAACGGCAGAGATTGCGCCGGCCGTGGGCACAGATGGTACGTATATCCTCGTCCGCACCAAAACCCGCTGCGCTTCCCTCCAAAATTTCCATGGCTAATCAGGAGTCGCTTGTAGACCGAACAGTCAACTGGGTAGCCCTAACAAGCAACAAACAATACATAGTCCACCTCTCCAGCAGGCCCTCCCGCTCCACAAGCCTCCACCTCTCTTTCCTCTCCACAATCGACCTCAGCACCGTCCAACCACACTCCCTAACCATCTCCAACATGGAATCTCTCACCACCCAAATCAAGCGCCTAATCGGTACCTACCAGGATCGCATCGTCTTCTTGGATCACGATTATTGGCTCTGTACCTGGCGGATTGACGCGGGATTGGGTGATGTGAAACGCCATTTCTTTTTGCCGAAGGATTGGTTGAGTTTGGGCACGCTGCATATGGCCGCGCTGAATGCGCAGGGGACTTTCTTTTGTCCAAAGCATGGGGATGTGGCTATTGTGAGGAATGGGATGAGGTTTTGAGAGCTTTGTGTATTAGTGATTGGGAGGGACAAAAGGGGGGATTGGATTAATTGTGTTACGACATAAAGACCGTTTGGAGATTCGAAGAATCTATATGCTGTAATTTTGTCGTTGGGTTAGGTCGGGTTGGGCTTGGCTGGATTTAGGGGAACTTATTACGGATTTGCTGTCGGATTTGCTAACGCCATATCTATGACTATATACTGGTATGGTAATTAGATGTACGAGGAAACGAAGGATTCATTTGAGCGTATGCCAGCAAAAGCATTCGTTATGATTCTGAGTTACTCAAGACCTCAGCTACGAGGACGTGGTGATTACTTCAAGACAGAACCCAATTTGGGTCTTCGCAGGCTTCGCTTAAAGCAAATTACGATAATACAACCAATATCAGGAACGAGCAAGGAGAATTAGTAAGATCTAATAACTCTTAATTGTTCGTACAGGTACAATTGCCATCAACAGTGTGCATTCCATCACCAGCTCCATTTGAAGTCAGTGTAGCAGAGCTTTCTCTATTCATGTGCATCAGGGAATTATTCCCAGGTTCAACGACATCTGCCCTGACTTCACAATGTGTGGGCTCTCCTGAAGGATCCATGGCCAGCCGTGAGACTCAAATGCAGAGAGGGTTGAGCTTATAATTAATGTGAAGAAGCTGCGACTCATGAGATCACTCATCTTCATACCAATTGTATGAGATGAATAAGACTGTGAGAGCAATGTCCTGAATAGCACAAGTGGGAAAGATTCTGCGAGACGATGCGTTGTAGAATGATAGGGCCGAAATGGATAACTCATACCCGAGTGGTACCTCGAATATCTTATTCGAGTAGTCTCCCTCGATGAAAGAAGCGGGGACCATGAGAAGAAGAGAGACTTGGTGGAAAATCGAAGGAAACATCAAGGATACCAAATACCTGTTCACGATGTGAACTAAGAAGCTGGTTCTTGGGGGATTCTGAGGTACTATCAGACTTGATCCTCGGACCCCGAGTTAGAGCAAAATGTTTCAGATAGGTTGCATGCCTCAAACGTTCCTATTGTAAGAGTTTACCCGGAGATTGTTGAGATACTAGTAAAGAGAACCTCTCTCCTTCTGGAGGGAAAACGAAGAAACCCGCAAGGATATGAAATACTAAACTGTGACTTCAAGTACACAAGTGATCCGGTACGGCGGAGGATAGCTGAAGATAGGATAAAATCAAAATTCGAAAAAGCTTTTTAGGATTTTGGCCAAACTGCTAAGTCCCTACCCCCGTATATGGCCAAATATGGCCCTACACATACCCTATTCCTGCCTTTATATATGGGGACGGATAGGGAAAGACCCCACTTTACTAACGGTAGGCCCATTCCATAGACTATATAGATATCAATCATAACCACCTCGTCCTCGCCTATACTTAACGCTATCGTTATCGCCGTTATCGATAATCTTTATCGTTACTCTACTCGTCGTCGCTAGCCCGATTTCTTAAAGCCTTCTCGGTACTTTAAATAAATAATATTTAATATTAAAAAACGATAGAAATTAAAGCCTAGAAAGAGTATAGAATATAACTATAAAGTAGATAACTATATTATTATATATTTGATATAAATTAGATTTAAATTTAGTTTATAATATTAATAACTTTAGAAACCCCGATTTCTACGTATTTTATACCGAAAATATATAAAATACTAGAAATACGTATCTATTTATATCCCGTATTCTAAATATATTATATAGCGATTATATAACGATTCTATATCGATTTTATAACTTTTTTTTTTAATTTTAACTTTTAATAATATCTAGACTAGAGCCTATATATAAAGATATAAATATTTATTTATATTTATTTTTAGCCTCGATTCCGAATTTTTAATTAAATTTTTATTAATATTACTTTATAGGGTTATAAAGTTATTTTCAAAATTAAATTTAACTCTCCCGTATAGATTTTAACTCTAATTTTATAATCTTAATATAAAGATTTATTAAGACTATAAAATACGTATTATATATTAATTAAATAACGATTAAATAAATCTATTTTTCCGGACTTACCGATATATTACTAGAGTAAATATATAAATTAATTAATTAATTAATTAAAGTAATTAATATTATCTCTAAAATATTATTAAATATATTAAATATAAAAGAATTATTTAATATATTTTAACTTCGATTCCTAGTTATTCTTTATATAAAAGAGAGTAAAGAGGTACGACGTCGATTAATTTAATTTATTTAGTAATAAATAATTAGAAATTAAAGTCGAGAAATTAGAGAAAAAGTATTAAAAAGACTTTAATTTACTAAATATAGATTTTAGAACTAGGATTAAACTAAATTTAAATAAAAAGAGAGTTATAAATAAAAGAGTTTTTTATTAATAAAATAAAGTCTTATTTTATCTATTCTCTTATATATAGTCTACGCGTATATATAGATTAAAATATATTCTAATAAAATATATATATATACTATATATACCTCGAACGAGGGAGTAGAGAGAGAAATATAGTAAAAATATTAATAAAGCGGTGAGCCCGTATTTTATTAAAAAAGATAGAAAAGATATTTAAATCTATTTAGTTTATATACTAGCCCTAGAGATAGATTTAATACCGGAGTTATTAAATATATATTTAATACCTCGATTTATTTTAAATAATTTTGTTACGACTTGGCCGTACTAGGTATAGTGGTTTATTTCCTTGGCACCGACTTCTACTAATAATATCGGCAAGTCCGGAAACCCCGATTTTTACGCATTTTACACCGAAATTATATAAAATACTAGAAATACATATCTACTTATATCCCGTATTCTAAATATATTATATAATTAAAATATAGTTATATAGTTAATTTTAGTATATTTAGTACCTAAAATATATTTATATAATTAATTCTAGTATAATTAATACTTAACGGGTAAATAATAATAAATAGATAATTTTTAATATTATTCTATAGTACTTTAAATATACTATTTATACTTTAGGTAATAATAGTATTAATATTATAATTATTATCGTTAGCGCCTTTAATATCGTTATCGTATTTAGATCTTTATATATATATTAATTAATTAATATATATTCTACTTTATTTACTCGTTATATTATAGGGGAGTTATAAATATCTTAAAATTCATTTATTAAGAAACCGTTATTATTTATTTTTATAAACTAATTTATACCTAGATCTAGCCTAGATCTAGTCTAGATATAAATTAAATCTAGGCTAGATCTAGGCCGCTATTATCTTTAGTTATAAGAATAATTTATTATATATATAATTTATCTCCTATTTATCGTCCGGGTTATTAGTCTAGGTAGTTTATATTAAAATAATATACCTCTCCTTCCTTATAGTCTCGAGTATTATATTTTATATACGCGTATCGTTTACTATATAATCTTAACCCCGTTTTTTCTATTATATTATTTTCTCTTTCTTTTTCTTAAACTTTAATCTTTTTTAAAAGCCTTCGTATATAATAGAGAGTTTAAACGTATATAGTATAGGCTCGATAGGATCCTTATTAATATTAAAGGAACTAATTTATTCGTTAGGTTTAATATCTTTAAGTTTTTATATAATAAAGACTAATAGTTACTATTTAATATATAGTATTAATATATATCTATAATAAGTATAATATTATAATACTATATTATTTCGCGATTTATAAGGTTTTCTATATTATATATATTACTACCCCGGTCTTCTACCGATTTATTAAATAAAGTTACTCGAGTATCCGCCTAGATAGTTATATTAATATTCGAGGATTAATAATAAATTATATAAAGACTCTACCTTCTTTTATACCTCGTTAAATATTATTTAATAAATTAAAGTTTTTATTAATACCTCGTCCGCTAGTTTAGTTTTATTAGAATAAGAGAAATATTTACTCTTATAAAGATAAATAACTCGTCTTTCCGAGATCTACTAGTACTCCTTTCTTTCGTATTATCTCTTTTTATAATATTTATTTTATTCTTTTATATATTATATTATCGAGGAGCCGGCGAATCTATAGTAGTCTTATTAATAATTAAGAGATAATTAGATATAGTACGGAAACCTTTATAACCGATTAAATTATCGATTCTATCTTTCTATCTATGGACGAAATCGTTTATATTATTTATTAATATTTTTTTCTTTTTTATTTCTTAGTTAATTCTACCCGATAAGGCCTCTACTATTATACTTTATTATATAAATATTTATTCCTCCTACGTCTCCCCTATTTAAGTCTATAACTCTATATTACTTTATATTAATATTAAGAGATATAAAGAAAAGAGTCGAGTCTAATTTATTTTTAATATATTCGCCTTCGAATTTAATCCGTATTTACTTCCTTATTTTATATTCTTTAATAGTATAATAAATTATAACGTAGATTATAATTATTATAGTTCCCGTTAAGGGCCTAAATATATATTTAATATTATTACGAGTTCCTAACTAATCTAGGTCCGATTAAAAGAATAATAAAATTATAACTTTTATTACTAGATCTTTAAGGAAGCGGTAAAATAATTTAGATTTATTAATAATTAATATTAAATCTTAATAGGGAAATATTAAAACTTATATTATTATTATTATTATAATTATATATTTATTTTCTATTCTTTATTTTAGTAATAATTATCTCTTTAATACTTCGTCTTATTATAGAAAAAGTATAGTATACCGTTACAACTTATCGAACTCTTATTATTATTAGGGCGCGGTAATTACCGATATAATCGAGTAATTAATTTTAATTAATATATCTTTAGTTTAAACCCGGTAGATTAATACCTCTCGGGCCTCCGTTAGATTTAGAGTTTTCTTTACTATTTTATCCTTTAGCCCGAGGGCCTTATTATATTTATTAATAATATTTTATTAAAGCTTCTAAATTAAAGCGCTAACTTCGTTTTTTTTATTAAAGTTTATTTATAGGTTATATCCCGAGTCTTTATATTTTATAACGAGGGTTATTAATATTATTTATTTTATATACTAGAGAACGGCCTTATAATTTTAAATATATAACGCCGATTTAATATAACGTCCTACGCCCGTTTATAATAATAACGACTCGTTTCTTAATTATAACGCGTTATAATTACGGTAGTATTTTATTAAAGATTTATATAACGCGTTATTAGAAGACCTCGTATCTCTTAATTTATATATATAAGAACTAGGGTAGGACGAGGACGAGGATATACGACGGCCGATAAACGATAAGGATTATAAAAAGGTTAGTTATATTACTAACTTTTATATAAAATATATATATATATATATAGCGTAGCCCTACCTAATCCGTTTAACCGAGATATATTATCCGTTTTCCGTCGCTTCGGGGTAGGAAGCCTAATATTATTATTATCGGCCTCGGTATCGACCTCTTTACCTCCGTATATATTTTCTTCGTCCTTATTAATAATTAATATTAGTTAATATATATTAGAAGGATTTATAATTAACGCGTTCCTAATATATATTATTACTCGTATATCGGAATAGGTAAATTATTTATAACCGAGATTTACTTTAAAAGTATTAATATAATTTATTATTAAAATTAACCTTTAACTTTATCGAAGGAGTTATTATTATAAATTCTTTAATTAATTAAGGCCGTATTACGATATATAGGAGATATAATTTAGTTTAATTTTATTATTTAATATATTATTACGTCGTATATATATAGACTTAGATATTATTCGGTAATATAGAGTATACTAACTAGTCGAGATATAGAATAGGTTTATTTTAATATATAGGAAAGAGGGTAGAACTATATATATAATAATAATAAATAAATATATATCGGATTAGTTTTAGTCTAGATCTAGGCTAGGTTTAAACTAGATTTAACCTAGATCTAGACTAAGGTTAATCCAAATACCGAATTCGGGTTATATAATATTATAAATTATAAAAATATAAGAGTGTTATAAATATAATTAAAAACGGCGGCCGTCTATTAAAACGAGTTTAGTAGAGAGTAGACCGAGATAGATCCTATAAAAGATAAATTATAATATCTTTATTTATAAACTAAATACTTTTATTTCTATTAGCGAAATATATACCGAAGGAGCGCTAGATAATAAGAGTTAATTTAAGAGTTTACTCCTTTTCTTATTTAATTTTATAAAAATAATATCTTAAGAACTTTTATTTAATAAATCTTTTATTTAGTTTAGACCCTTTAATTCTCTTCCTATTAATTACTATCGATCGAGTTTATATTTTAATTATAATCTATCTCTATACTATACCCGTTACTCTCGTTATTATTATTAACCGCTATATAGTTATAGTACTACTATTAAGTAAAAGCCCGGGGTATACGTATTATTAAACGGTATAATAAATATATTATCGCGGACGGTGATTTTTTATAGATATATAGTTATTATATTTATTCTATAAATTAATCTATTACCCTAATACCTTTCGTTATAAAATTAGGATTATAAATAATATTATATTAATTCTAGTCGATAAAATTATTTATATAATAATATTCTTCTCGTTTAATAGGTACTATATATATACTCTAGATAATATTCTATATTTCGAAGAGGCGATAATTATATATTTCTCGGGGTTTTTTCGTTCTACTAGTTAAAATATACTTTACTTCGAATATCCTATATATATCGTCGACTCTCCCGTTATTCTTTAATTAATATAGAGTAATTAATACGTTAGTATATACTTTATTTTTATCTTTATCGTTTAGTCGCTCGTAGTTATAAATATTAATAATTAATTTAAGCCGGCCGATTATTATATAAAGAGCCTCCTACTCGGTCTCGCCTTAATTTTATAAACGAGTCGCTTCGTTATTAATTTAGACGTAATTATTATAAGGTTTACTAGTAGAATAAAAATTAAAGATATAATAGATTAATTTTTTTATAAACCGCTCTAAATTCCGGCTCTCCTTATTATTACGAACCTAATATATTAATAATTAATATATAGAAATATATATATCTCCCGCCTAATTAGGATCCGTTTTTTATCTCCGTTAATCTTTAATAAAGCCCGGATTTTTATCCTATTTCTTACGGCTCTCCTGTATAAATACCGTTATAACGTCGATAAAATCTTTAGTATTAAAATAAGAAGCCCTCGCTACCGTAGTTATTAAATAATAATAATTAATATCTAGTACCTATATACCGTAGTATAGCGGCGTATCCTTATTAGGAATAAGTATATATTTATTTAAATCTAATTTCTCTCGATATAACCGGGTATTCTATTATTTTATTTTATTATTAGGAATAATAGTAGGTTTAACGGAAAGTATTATTATAACTTCCTATATAACCCTTATATTATAGTATATAATATTATACCGTAGTAATTACGTCTCGAATTTATTAATTTTATTTATCCGTAAAAAGGGTTCTTTAAGGAAAAACTTATAAACCGCCTTTTTATAATAAGTATCGAAGTTCTAGATACTTTTATATCTTCGAATATATTTAGTATAATACGTTATCGCGTATAATTTTAATATATTAAAATACCGATCGGTAGGGTCTTTTAAATCTAGGTCCGAATTATTACTCGGCCGGTATTTACGGAAAACTACCTTTAATTTATAAATATAATAAAGCGCGTATTATATATATTATAAAGTATCGCCGTTATAAAACGTATATTAAATAAATATAATAAAGTTAAATATAGCCCGTACGTAATATAGGGTAACCGGTACACGCTTAATAAATAAAGAGGTAACGACGGTTATTAATTATTATAATATCGTTTTCTATTCGTTATTACTCTATTATTTTATTTTATTAAAGTTTTTAAATAATTTTAACTCTACGAAACCTAGTACCTAACGAAAACGGTAATCTAATTTAATTTTTATTATTAATTACTTTAAAGATTTCTTCGGCCTAGTTACCTCTTTCTTTATCTATTTAATAATTATAAAAACTATATAATTTTTAATTAGATCCCGAATCTAGTTAATTAATTTTATAATAATTCCTTTTAAAAGCTAGTATAATATATTAATAATAAAAATAATATAGATATTAACTAAATAATAACGTTAAGCGAAATTTCTAATATCGTAGATAATTATTAAATCTTTAGCGAGGTCGAGATCTCTCCTTTATATCTTTATTCTTTAATATATATATTCGTAGGTCCGCGGCTCCTACGTCCTAGTTAACTCCCCTCGTTTATTAGGCGGGACTAAGTATATTAAATACTAACGATTTTATTTTACCTCTATTATTAAGATTTATTTTAAATAATCGGTTATAAACGATATAATTATTAAATAGTATCTTCGGGGTTAATTATCCGCGTATATAATATTAATCTTTTATATTACTAGGTCTTTAATTACTTTAATTACTTTAGTATATTATTTAAATAAATAATAACGGTTATATATATACTAGAGTATATACCCTAGCGCGAGATAATAAATATTTAATCGTATATAATTACCGAATTCCTTTTTATTCTTAATATAAGGGATTAAATCTAAGAGAACTAGGTTAAGTCGTTTTTAAACTTTATATATCGTATAATTAAAGTTCCCGATAATTATATATACTAGTTAAAAGAAAAAATCGCTATAATATTAAATTATTACTATCTCGTCGGACGATAATATAAGAGGGATAATAATACCTCTAATAAGGATCTATAATTATATTTCCTACTATTAAGTATTAATATATATTTTATTAACTACCCTATTATTATTATCGTTCGTAATCTTTATAAATATATATACTAGATTATCTTTAAACGGTTTATAACCGAGGAAAAAGCGGATAACCTTAATAATATTACAATAATATAATTTAAAATATAAATTATTAAAATAGTTAATCTTGTTAAATACGCGGAGATTATCGATTATCTAGTTATTATTATATATACCTTATTAAATATTATATTCTATTAGTTACCGATATTATTCTACATTATGGAAAATTACCTCCTCCTTCTAATTTACCTTAATTTTTATAGATTTAAGGTATACGTTAATACTCGTTTTAATTATATAGTATTCGGAAAATAAATAAATAATAATCTAACTAACTTTATTACCGAACGGGTAGTATATATCTTTCACTATTATTAATTATAAAGTATTTCGTCGACGTTTTTAGTATTACGCGCGATCTAGTTTTATATATATTATTATAATAAAGCCGGCGTCTCGCTTTATAAAGTCGGTGAAAGATTTTATATAAAGGGAATTAAATATAGATAAAAGGTTTCTAGAGGAGATAGATAATATAATCGCGGAGGAAAATACTATAACCGGTTTTAATATATTTATCGAAGTAGATAAAGGCCTAGATAAATTATTAATATATTTATATAAACTCCTAAATAGTAATATTTTTATTATTATTTTTATTAATCCCTAGATATTTAAGAGGCGGTCTATTTATATTATAATAAATAGTATAGAATTCTACTAGTTAATCCGTATCCAACTTATTACCGTTAGGCGCGGGTAACTCCTAGAATTAAAAGATTTCGTATTAAATAAATATAAAGCCCGTTTAATCTTTAATAAAATTAAAGATATTTACTAGTTTCTTATATTTAGACTAAGGCCCTTTATATATATTTAGGTATCGTAATAAACCCGAGTAATTCTTCGTTTAAAAGAAACTATATTAACTATATTATAATCGTTTTATTATATACTTCGCGTTATTTAATATTAGAAGTAGAAAGTTTAAAAAAAGAATATTTATTAAAAACGCGGTTTTATATATTTATAAATAAAGTTATTATTTTAAACTCGGATATATTTAAATTAAATTATTAAAGTTTATTTAGATCTAGGTTAGATCTAGGCTAGATCTAGGCCAGATTTAGACTAGATCTTAAATCTAGTTTAGATCTCGGTAAACCCTAACCCTAAACTACCTAAATAGGAAATTAATATTGAAATTTATATTTTATAAATATTAACGTCTCTTACCCCGTAAATTTATAGTATTAACTCCTATTTAACTAAGATAATTACGCTAGCGATAATATTCGGGTTATAAACTCGATATATATTATAATAAAATTATTTAATTTAAATAGACGGTACCGAAAGATTTTACTATAATAAATTTATATATAATTTTAATAGTTTTAATATAAATAATATTCGTTCTACGGGTAGAAAGGGCTAGAGGAATATATATAACCGACGTTAAAAATAATAATTAAATAGATTATTAATTTTAGCGTGAAATTATAAACGATATAAAATATTAATATTCGAAATATTTATTTTGAAATGATTTTCACGGAATTTAAATTATTAAAAACGATATTCGTGGATTTAATAATACGAAGGTATATATATCTCTTAAAACTCGACTAGATTAAAGACCTTATTATATAAGTATTATATTATTTAATATTAATCTCTTCTAGTACTCTTTTACTTCTTTTTTATTAAATAATATATAAATATTATTTCTTAAAATAGAGCCTTAAATAAGCCGGGTAAACCTCGGATAATTTAATATTCGCGTAGTTTTATACTAGGAGACGAAATCTCGGGTATTATACCCGTAAAAACTAGCGCCCGAGTTTTTAACTCGTATATTTTAACTAGATTTAAACCTAGATCTAGGTATATTTATTATCTAATTTATTATACTTTACTAGAATTAATTATTATAATTATTATATATATTATTATACTCTTCTAGTTATATAATTATTATTAAATTTATCTATTTATTATTATTATAATACTATAGTAACTTCTTCTATTATTTAACTATAACGGAAAATTATTTAAAAATAACTAGATTATTACGTATATAAAAGGCGTATATACGCCGATTTATTATTATATTATTAATATTATATTTTAATAAACTAAAGAGCTCGTAGAGTAGTATTATTTTATAAATAATATATTTAAAAATTAATCGAACCTTAAAATCGTATTTAGAGATAAAAGAGTCCGGTAGAGTTAATATTTAATAATTAAATTTAGCGACCAAATCTAAATTTAAGGCTATATAAATTTCGGCGAAAAAATATATATTAATATTATTATTTATTAGGGAAGCTCTAATAAATTATTAAAAATTAAATATAAACTTAATAGCGTACCGCCTCCGGATTTCTAAAGTTAAGCGGTAGTAGTAGCTAGTTCGAGTAATCTTTATATTAAATAAAAACCGAGAATTATTTTTAATCCTCTTCTACTTCGTTTATTTAAAGACTTCGAGATCGATTATATATTAAACTAGTATACGCTAGGGAAGTTTATATATAAGATTAAATTTTTTAAAATCTCTTTATATCTATTATTTAAAGAATTTAATATAGTTTATTTACGATTTTTACTATTTTAAGATTATTTAATATCTCGCGACTTAATAATAAACCCGAGTTTTAATTATTTTATTTATTATATTATAAAGGGGTATTATATTAATATTTTAGAATATAATAATTTATAAAGTATTATTTAATATTTCCTAGATAAAGGTATAAACTCGATAAAAATCGAGGTTATAATAAACGATAATTTTAATTAACTATATCCTCTATCCTTTAATATTTAATTTAATTTAAGAGATAGATTTATTTTTATTAAAACTTTAAATTTATTTTTTTCCTCCTCCGTTCTAGCCTTTTCTAGGTATTTAATATATTATAAATAAAAACTTATTATCGCGCCGGAGGGAGCCCGAAATAGACGAGCTACTACCGAAATTAATACCGAAAATATATTCGTATTTATTTATTATTTCCCGTTTTTTTTATTTCGAGACTAACCTCTTTTCTTTATAATTTCGAAATATATTTATTCTCCTAGTATCTCTAATAAGGATTTAATTCTTTTATTAATAACGAAAAAATTTAAGCGCTTATCGAAGTTCTTAGGCCCTAATAATAATAAAGATTATTTATTATTATTACCGCCGAAATAAACTCTAAAGAAATCGTTACTCGAAAAGCCTCGCGAATCCTTTAAGCCTTTAGAGGAGTCCTCTAAATAATTAAATTAAAAGGATAAATTTATAATTAAAAAATCCTCGGAATTAATTATTAATAATAATAAAAATAATAATACGGTTAGAGAAGAGAAGGTAAAGTTAATTATAATATAATAATTAATCGATATCTTCTTTAGTAGTATTATATTTATTAATTACTTTCCTCCTAGTTTTAAAAAAATTAATAATAATTATCTATACGAATATATTCACGATAATATATAGGATCGCGTTATTATATTCGCGAAAATCGCTTACCCTAATAATTCTCGCGGTAATAATAAAATAACGATTCTTAGAATACTAAAGTTAATCTATTACTAGTAGTGGCTCTATATATTTATAATTATACTATTCTATAAAGAGGACTTTAGATAATTTAATATTATTATCGGAGACGAAATAAATTTAAATAAAATAAAGCCTCTTAATATATCTTTTAAATTTCGCGATTAACTTTATTTACTTATAAACCTTTAAAGTTATAGGTTCCGCGGTATTCTATTTTTAATTATATTAAAAATAAATAAAGATTTAACGAGAGTAGAAGGAGTAATTAATAAAGTCTTAATACTACCGCGAAAATACTCCCGCGGGCTCTAAATATCCTACGAATTAATAATTTTATAAATATCTATATTAATTAGACTTAGAAGTTTTTTATATTAGGTTAGTTAATAAATATATATTATTCTTTACCCCGCCGGTTAACCTTAGTACCTAAAGTATTAAAATATTATTAATAATCGATTTCGAGGCCTTAAAGATATAGTTTATAATTATTTATTATAATAATACTAAGTCTAGCTACTAAATAAATATATAAATAATTAAAGAATTATAGATAATACGTAACCCGAACGACTCCGATATAAAATTATTAAAAGATATAAAATTTATTAACGCCGCGTAATATAATCTCCCGAGCGAAGTAAATACTTTTATATTTATATTTACTTTATAGTAATTATAAATAACCGTTAATAAAGTCTTTAATAAAATATATAGATACTCCTTTATAAAGAATAGAAAAAAAGTAATTAAAGAGGAAATTATCTACCGTTTCTAGTACGGGTTCGCGATTATAAATAAATATAATAAGGTAAGGAATCTAGGTAAAGATTTATAAAATTCTTTTTAAATAATAAAGAAGACTCGCTTTAAATATCGCTTCTAATTTATAATTATATCCGGAATAATTATTAACTCCGATCCACTAGATATTATAGCCCTAATAAATATTATATATAATATTTCTTAGAACGATTTTAAATATAAATATTACCCCTTTAAACTAGCCGGCCTAAAGATTTTTACTAATATTATTATTAAATATTAAATTTTAAGCGATCGACTATAAGAATTCGATAATATAATAAATATATTCGGGAACTTACTTCTTAAATTCCTAATATAACGGTACGAAAAGAGTAATTAAAAAGGTTATAACTTTATTAAATTTAAAGAGCTCTACCGAAGTATCTTTAAAACTAGTTTTCCTTATAATTATAAAGTATATTATATAACCTTTATCGCCCGTTAGAAGGACTTAATAATAAAGAAACTTATAAAACGGTAAATTTACTAGGACGATAATTAATATAATATTATATTTATACGAAATCGTCCCGACCGCCCGACTAACGTTAACGTTAATTAAATATTTATAGTAGTACGGCTCCTCCGTTTATATAGTTATTTACCCTATCTCTCCGTCTCTTTAACTACGTATAATTAAAAATAAACTAATAAAGAGATTAAGAACCGGTATATAAATAAAGATAATAATCGGATACTAGAAAACTATATCTTAAATAAAGATTATATAATACTTAAAAAGATATTCTTTAAACTTAAGACTATCGCCTCCCTTTTTAAGAAATATAAAGGGGTAAATATATTAATTATATTTTTATTTACCGAGATAATTTTAGTAGTAGAACGGGTAAATTCTTTTTTTCTTTAAAATCTCCGATATAAAAGAGCCCGAACTCGTTTTTTCTATTTTATTAAACTTAATTTTCTCTTTTCTAGCTAACCCTTTTATACTAATATTTATTTATTATAATATATCCGAGAGGAGATTAAATCTAAGATACGAATATTCTTTAGGATTAATAAAAAGAGGGACGCGGTTAAATATATATTTATACGTAAAATTAATTATAATAATATATTACTAGAGAAGGATAAACCTAATATTCTAATTAAATTTATATATTAAATAAACGTAGGTTTAAATCTAATTTATATAATTATAATTATTCTATATAAACCCCTCTACTTTATCGGGATATATAAATAAATACCGAAAAAAGCGTATTAAATAAAATAGAAGGAGGAAGTATTCTATTATATATTAAATACTAATACCGAAATCGAGGAGTATATAAACGTAAAGCGTAAATCGAAGATAGATTTTAAGGAGGACGCGTTTAAGATTATCGGTATAACGAATATAAAAGGCGTAGGAGGCGCCGACGGAGGTAATAATATTAAAAGGAGTAATAATACTAGGAATATTAATAATATCGCAGCGTTTATTATTAATATAGAAAATATTATTTAAGATAATATTATATATATAGGGAGGAAAAGCGGTTAAAATAAATAAATATAAAAATAAACCGCTATTAATTAGGTTAAATCTTTTTAGATTTTTAAATTACTAGATATTTAGGTTTAAATAGGAGCTAGGAAGTTTATTACCCCTTTACGCGCTTTTCTATATAATAATATTTATTTTCTATATAATAATATTTATTATAATACGTTATTATCGCTTACGATTTTAATCCTCTACTCTATTATATTTAAGAACGATAATAAAAAACTAAATATTATATCTAATTTAAATCTAGGCTTAAATCTAGTTTAAATATTCTTTAAATATTCTTTAAATTTAACCTAGATTCTATTTAATCCCTAAACTCGCTATTAAAGATTTATATTTTTAATATTTTAATTATATCTACCGCTATTTAACGCGGTATTTAACTATATATTCTTTAACCTCTTTTTAGATTTACGATCGATATAAGACCCCGGAAATTAAGGGTTACTAGCGAAAACCTTTAGAATAATAACGGAAAAGAAATATTAGTTTACGAATATATTATTTAATATACCTATAACTTTTATAAAGAAGAAAAAAATACTATTCTTTTAATTATTAAAGAATATACTACCCTCGACTTAAAGATATAAATATATAGATTATATTATTAACTAAAAGTAAACGGTACTAGAGATTTTTAATTCTGAGGACGATAAAAGGGAAGATAATAACGGGGCGAATAATATTTAAGATAATATTAATATAAGACCTACTTTTCGAGCTCCTCTATTAAATAATTAATATATAATATTTTTAATATTTAAATAGGGTGGTTATTAATAGTAAAATACTATTTATACTTTAAAGCGGGTAGGTAATAACGGCGGCTTTATTATTAATAAAACTCTTAAACCCTTTAAGCTCTTTATACTTTAACTTTATTTATATTAAAATTAATAATATTACTACTAAACCTCTCTACGAGCCTATAGTATACGTTTTTACTTTTAACCCTTTTACTTTCCCCCTACGATTAATACCGAAAAAATCTATAGTTAATATTTATATTATAGGTATCGGAGTGGATAACTAAAGATTATTACTAGTTAAAGCCGTCCGGCCCTCGTAAACCACGATTATAAACGATATAAATAACGATTCCCTATTACTCGAGCGAGTATTACTATTATTACCGTCGTCTTTATTTCTATTTTATTTATTATTATCCTCGCCCTTATTTATACCCCTTTTTTAATTATTACTATTTTTATTATTTTAAAAATTATCGCTAGCGTAGCCCTCGCCTAAACTTTAAATTATATTATTACTTTAAATTACGGAAGCGTAGGAAAGAGTTTACCCTTTTAGTTATTTTAAAATAAACGGAATATTTTACCGATAATTAACGACCGCGAGTTAATTATTATTATTATCGAGAAGGGTCTTTAAAGGCTAAGTATACGGATTTAATATAAATATAATAATATAACCCTCGTATCGACGGGTATAATTAAATAGCGTAGAAACCTATTTAATAGTATAAACGGAAGAAAAGCGTAAGCCTAAAACGCTATTACTATTTATATTTATACTCTCGACTATATTAAATTTAATTATTTAAGAGACCGCTAGTTCTTTATTTAATATTACTAGTATAATAATATAAGGAAAATTATATACTTTAAAGTAGCGCGTAGTTCTATCGTTAATAATCTTTCGTTAATTAATCGGGATAGGTTAAATCGGAGTTAATATAATTTCGATTCGGGCTATAAGACCGTTAAAGGAAATTAAATACTATTAAGTATATTCTTTATAAATTATAACTATATATTTATAAAGGAATATAACGAGCCTAGTTATATTACTAGTAATACTTTTAGTATTTAATAACTTCGTATTAAATATTATATTACCTCGAACTTTCTTTAAGAACTTTATTATAATAATATCGGAGAGGAGACTTAAGATACGGATAGTATAATAAATATTATATTTATTATTATTAAGGGTAAAGTATATTTTATATTTAAAAAGGTTAAGGAATTATAAATTCTTTATTTTAACTTCTCGCCGGTTAATCTTTATAACCTAATAACACTCCTTTAAATCGAAGAAGTCCGTATTATTTTTTAAAGAAATACGGATTTCTTTAATTTAAAGGAGTGTTATTAGGCTATAAAAATTAACCGGCGAGAAATTAAAATAAAGGATTTAATTCTCCTTAAAGTAATATAATTTAATAGGATTAATATATCGGTAGTTTTCTTTAAAGTCTTAAGGACTATTCCCGCTTCTTTAATAATATCTATTAAAAGTAATAAATAACTTAATATCTTTATTACCTTTAGTACTTTATTTATATTTTATTTCTAAAGTAATAAAATTATATTATTTACCTCGGCGTTAAATATAGCCTCCTTCTATATATTAACGATAATAACTTTATTTTAATTATTAGACGAGAAAGATATCGACGCCGAGATTAGTTTATTAAACGATAACGAATACTACTCTAAAAAATTATTATATTCTAGGGAGAGTATACGGATATTTTTAATAATTAATACTACTATCGTCTTAACTATCTTAATGGTCTTATCTAATTTTTTACTACTATTATCGTTAATAAAGTAACGAGTATAAACCGAGTCCTTTATAAAGTTTAATAAAAATAAATTAATTATATTTAATACCGGTTAAGTATTCTCTAGTAGTTCTTTAAAATTAGATAAATTATTATAATTATTATCGAGTAGAGTTATATCCTCCTCCGAATATTTCGTTCTTTTAATATTTTCGTTAGAAGCCGAAAAGTTAATTAAGTCTTCCGCTTTAATTATTACTGTCTCCGGTACTTTATTATAATTAAGACCGCGGACGAAGGATAATCTACTATTATTAAATATAGTTTTAATTATCGAGAGCGCGAAAATAATATCGAAAGTTTTATATAATCTACCTTTAATCTATAAAAAACTATCTTTATTTAATAATATATAAAGGCTTTAACCTAGATCTAGCCTAAATTTAAATTAAATTTAAATTAAATTTAAGTAAAATCTAGGCTAGATCTAGGGCGCTAGAAGGTTATTTTAATATTAATATATTATATATATAAACGCTCTTCTTTATTATCTTTTAATATTTATTTTTATTTAAGCCCGTTATATAAGACCTAGAAATTCGTTAGTCACGATATTAATTATATTATAAATTATACTCTAGGCTATTTCTAGTACGGTTTAGTAATTATATTATATAAAATTATAATAGTATAGGCGGTTAATATATAGGTTTAAATATTAAATATTAACCGTTTTTTTAAAGACGATTTCTTTAAATATATTTATATATAATAACCTAAAGACCTCTTTACCTATCGTTTTATCCTTTTAATAATCTTATTTAAATATCGCCCGATATTTACGATATATTAGACTAGATCTAACTTAATTTACTATAAAATTTATTATACTTTATTATAACTAATTATTTAAATTACGCGAATTATTATACCCTCTTTACTTTATAATTATTATTAAATTTATTTATTTATTACTATTATCGCGCTACGGCCCCGGCGCGTATTATTTAAATACGATACGAAACTATTTAAAATTAACTAGATTATCCGGGATATTAGAAAAATACCCGTATTAATTTATAATACGAATATTAGCGATATACTACTATAAACTAAAAAGTTTATTAATAAATATCGTTATTTAAGGGATATATTTAAATATTAATAAAATTATAAAGACGCGCTTAAAGTAGAAAGAATCTAATAAGGTAAATATTTAATATTTAATTTTAAAGAGTAAATCGAGGTCTAAGGTTATTTAAGTTTCGGCGAATAAATATATATTAATATTATTATATACTAGGGAGACTCTAGTTAGGTAACTAAAATTAAAAATAACTTTAATAATATATTACCTCTTAATTTATAAAATTAAATAATAATAGTAACCAGCTCGAACGATACTCTTCTTAATAAAAATATAGTATTAACGAAATAAGATACGTAAGAATTACAGTGTCAACGAAATAAAATAGTAGTTAAGATTTAGTCTTAGTGTATTATATATTCTCTTCTTTCTTTTATCTAGCGGTACGAATAAGTTATTATTTTATATTAAGGTACTAGTTTTTATATACTAGTAATTATAATAATTACCTTTATAGGTAAAGACCTTACGTCCTTAAAGCCTCGAAATAAATATATAAACGAGAATAAATATTATAATCGTTAGTATAATTCATTCTCTATTACCTCGATTTAGAACTACTATAAATATATTATATTAATAGGAAGATAACGACGTTTTTACCTAAAGTCGTCGAAACGGAGATTAACCGTTAAGTTATAAATACTAGATAGAGGAGTATCCGTAGTCTTTAATATATTTATTATAATACCTAGCTAGGGTTCTTATTTATCGGTAATTAAAACGTCGGTAATAAAGCGTTCGTTATAACCGATATTAATCGTAGTAGTTTACGCGGCCCTATTATCGGTAATAACTTTAAAAACGGCGCGATCGTTATAATCTAAGGTAGTCTACGCGGTTATACCGAATTAATTATATAATTTATTATTTTCTTTAATAAATTTACCGCCTAGTACGATATCGGTAGTTATTTATTATTTAAATTTCTCTCGATTATATACTCGTTCTAAAGCCGGATATCTCTTAATTAACGAGTTTATATTTATATTAATATTAATTAAAAGATTATTAACGAAGTCTTTAGTATTATTAATATTTTTAATTCTTTAGATTAATTTTATTTATTTACTTCTAACTAATTACTCTTTAAGTATATCGATTTTTATAAAATCGAAAAAACTTTATAATAAATAATCGACCTTATATTAATTTAAAAGGCGGGTACGGTATTAAATAAAAATAATATAAAAGATTTCTAGGATTAATAAAACGCGGATTATTTTATTATTAATTTTAATAATAAGGCCTTTTAAGAAATCTACGTAATTATATAAAATAGTATTATTATTTTCTAGGAGGTTATTTCTAGTTACTAATATATTTATACGAGTTTCGGATTTAACGAATACCTCTTTAACGATCTCGACTAAGGATTCCGCTTTAATATTATCGTTTAAATCCTTTAATAATATAGAAATATCCTTAATCTCCCCTTTTATTTTTAACGGTTTAATTTATTTATTAGGTTTTATTTTCTTCGAGCGCTTTATTCTTAAATCGGTTATAATCGCTCCCGTAGTTTTAGGTGAGAAAATTTATTTTATTTTATTTTTTTCGTTTATAATAGGGCTAGTATATTTATAAGTTTATAATAATATAAAATTATTCTTCGTTAAAGGCGGTGTAGTCGTTAATATAGCCAGTTTAGATTTACTAATTATTATAGAAATATCCGTTATTATTTACGTTAAAGGGGCTTTTTTCGTATTTAAATTAACCGATATTTTATCCCGTTTAAATTTCTTAATTATATATTTTACTCTTTTTATTTAGAGTTTTTAAATATAGTAGAAGAAGAAATAATTTATTAAAAAATCTTTATTATAAGGAAAGGCGAAGTTTAAAACGTAATTTAAAATATAATTAAAAAATCTTTATTACCGATTTTAATTTATTATTCCGTGGTCGTAAATATTATACTTTTTTTATTTATTTACTTCTTCGCGGGCGTAGATAAAGTAACCGTAATTTTTTATTTTAAAAAATCTACGATTTTAACTTCGGTAGCGACTTTTATTTTAAATATCTCCCTAGTTTTATTTAATTCTTCTAGTTATATAATTAGGTCGTCGGATATTTATATAATTTTAATATACTTCTTCTAACGTTCCTACGCCTCGATATTAAATAACTCTATATTAATTAACTAAAAATCGTTATTATTAATTATAAGGGAGATTATTTTTAAAGTCGATTTCTTCGGTAAAAATAATTTTATTATCGATTCCTTTAAAGATTTCTTCGAAACCGAAAGCTCCTTCTTTAGTTCGGATTTATTTTTATTATTCTCGTTATCTTTATTAGGTTTCCTAAATATCGATTTCTCCTATATTAAAAATTTCTTTAAAACCGTAATCTTCGTTACCTTCGGGCCCTTTTTATATAATTTTTTCGATAATATCGAGAGTTTTTTTACTCTCGTTATCTCGCTCGCTAAAAGATAATTATATCTTTTTATAAAAATATATCGGTTATATTTCCCCCCTTTTATTAAAATTAATTAATTTAGTTTCTACGATAAATTCCCTTTATCCCCGTATAATTACGCGTAATTAAAAATAATCGCGTATTTCTTACTACCGTTCTTTATTAATCGTATCGTAGTTAGTTACCCGTTATTTATTTATTTAGATTATAAGCCACTTCTCGAGTTAAATACTTTTAATTAGTTCTTAAATCGCGTATTTAAGAAAATCTTATCGTATTAAATAATTAGCCCGGTTTATAATAAAGAAAGATTTTTATTTATTAATAACTAGGTATCTTTATCTTCCGTTATATTATATATAGGTTTATCGTACGGTAAGTCCTTAACCTCTTCGTTATCGATTTAATTATTAATTTCGGTTTTAATAACTTCCTCGTCGTCGATCTTATCGCTCTATTTAAAAATAAAAGCGCCGGACTCTTTATTATCGTTTTTATTCGTTATTTTAATTATTTTAGTTTTAGTTACCTTCGTTACCTTCTTTACCTTTACTTTATTACTCTTTAAGATTATTTTAATCGGTATCTTCGAAATCTTTCCTAAATATAATTTAGTTATATCGTAATTAAAGATTTATTAAAACGAAGATATCGTATTATACCCGATTAAGGCGAGCGATATAAATAAGTTATTAATATTCGGATTAAAAGAGGAAAAATATATTAATATTATTTAACGCTTAAGATACTATAGTTAAATACTACGATAACGGTAGTATTTATTAATTCGAGCGAGGAAAACGATTTATTAATATTTAAATTAATTAAAAATATTATATTAACGTAATAGGGCCGCCAAGATATTCGTTACTATTAAATAATAAAGTTATCGTCGCGTAAAGAAGCGAAAATAAAATTAAAATTAATAAATAAATAGAGTAATACCGTCCCTTAAACTATTTATATAGTTTATAACGACTTTTTATTATAATCGTTAATTACGTCTTCTACGTTTTTAAGATTTTATTTATTATACTATATATTTTAATAAGGCCCCTAGCTTTTTTATTTAATTAAATATTATATTATTAACCTCTTCCCTTATTTTAAAAACTTTCTTATTTTTTTATTTAAAATATATATTATCTTAAAGTAATTATTTATACTTTTATTATTATTATCGAGAATAGTAGCCTACCCGACCTTTTAAGGACGGTTATATAAATTTTTTTTTAACGGAGTAAATTCTAAAGCGGCGATTAAAATAACGGGGTAAATATTTATTATCGGCGGTAATTCTAATTTATAAATTAAACTATTAATTCGTTTTAAAATTTTAAACGGGCTAGTTTTTTAATTTAAAAGTTTATAATTCTCTAAATTTAAGATCTTATAATCTTTATATAGTTTTAAAAAGGTTATATCCCCTTTTTATATTATTAAGGGTATATATTTATTATTATACCGAAATTTAATATTAATCGCCGCGAATAAAATCGCGTTAACGGCTTTTTTCCGGTTAATTATTCTAATATTAATAAAATTTATTCTTCCTACTATATCTTAAACTAAAATTCTATCATTAAACTTTATACCGTAGATAATTTTATTTAATAAAAGCGTCGTCGCTGAGCTTAAAGAATTATTTATAATAAATTATAAAATAATTATAAATTTATCCTATAAACTATTAAGGTAGTATATTAAATAAAATTATAATATTATTTTTATAATTTAATTTATCCGTTCCGACTAGCCGTTAGATTAAGGGTAGTAGGTAATAAAAATTATTAATTTAATTTTTAATATTTTAAAGATTATTTTCTATAAATTTAAAAGAAACTTAGGGTCTTTATTAGAAATAATCGCCTTTAGAATTTCTTAGTTAGTAAAGGCGAGAAATAACGCGTTTATTTATTCTTCGGCGCTAAATATATCTTTCCTTAAGACCGTAGTAACTACTTTCGAGAATTTATAAATAATAATTATTAAATAATTATATCCGTTAATAAATATAGGGAGCGTTATAACGAAATCGATAATAATATAATAATAGATTTTTAGCTCTATTAGGATTAGTTTTAAAATACTATATAATATATATCTTTTTATTTAATTAAGTTAATATTAAGGGTAATATAAGATATAATATTTAAATCTTCGAGTTAAATACCGTATATAATAACTATTAACGATATTCTCGTACGTTTTATAAAATCCTATATAATTTCGCTTATTATATACGAGTTCGAAAATATTTTATTCTATTAATTTTGGGATATATAAGTATTTTTTATTAATATAATCGTCTTTATACTATACTAGTAAATCTCTAAGAAGGAAAGGAATATTAATATTAATTATATCGATATCGTCCGTAGACCTTAGGGCTTCCTTTTTAAATTTATTCTTCTTATTTATAAAAAAAGTTATTACCTTTAATTATTTCTTATCTTTAGAATATACTTTTTATAATTTAAAGCGGTATTTAAAAGATATTTTAATTAAAGTAAAATAAAAAGCGAAAACGTCGTCTAGAATACCGGGACTTTTAATATCGAGATATTCTTTTTTACCGAGAAAGCGAGATAAAATATTTAATACGATATTTTACTTTTTAGGATATTAATAAATATCGAGATCGTATTATAATATATATTAGGAAATTTATATTAACCGTAGGTTTATCCTATTAAAAGAGGATAACGATAATATTATTTATCGGGTAATATTAATAATTACCGAGTAATTAATAAAGATAATAACTTTCTTTATCGAAATTTATATAAATAGGTATAGGATCTTTTTTAATATCTAAATTAAATTTATTACTTTTAATTCCGTAGGCTAGTAATACGACTCCGTAGGATTAAATAATTTAGATAGGAATAGAATTAGTTATATATTAATATAAGGGAAATTATTATTTTAAGGATTTTTTTTAATATAGTATATTATAGCGCTAATTCCGTACGACTTTAATATATTTATATTAATATATAATTAACGAATTAGATCCCGATAATATAAATAGGTTTTAAAGATAAATATTTTTTAAAGTAATTTAAAAGAAGTTAATTCCTCTTTTATAAATACGAAGTAAATTTTTTTAAAATAAATCTTTTATATATTCCCGCCTTAAGACGGCGAGTTTTTTAAAAGTTAGATTTTTCGGTATTAAAATAGTTTAATAATCTAGGCGAAGTATTTAATATTATTTCGTAATTAATTTATTATTCCGATATATATTTCTAAAGCCTATAGTATATCTAGGAAACGAAGTTCCTTAATTATTATAATTCTTTCTTTAATAGTAGTTAAATCTAATTTATTTACTTTTTAGTTTAGAAATATAACCGAGGGGTAAATTAAAAAGGATTTTTTAAACTCGAGTAAAATTTTAAAGCCTACGAATAAAGCGAAAATAATTATAAGATATTCGATATACTCGGAATAAGACTATAAGAAAATTACGATATTATCGACGTAGTATCTCGCGAATACTTTATACGGGCGAAGAAAAGTATTTATTTTATATTAAATATACGGAATTAAATCTTTCTATCTTATTATTACGATATTATAATACTCCGAATTACGGTAAAAAATTATTATAAATTTATAATAATTATCTCTCTTAATTAAGAATAGATAGAATTATCCACTATAATTAATAATACTTATATAAATATACTCTTATACCGACGAAATAATATCGCTTTAAAGCGGAAAAGGGTAGTTATTAAAAATAATAATTTTATTTAGATTACGAATATCGACTACGATTTTACCCTTCCGTATCGGTATTTTCTTAAAGTCTTTATATACCGTCCGTTATATAACGAAGATAAGGAAAGTAAATAAAGAAGGCTCGGTAAACTATAATATTTTTCTTTATTAATATATTTTATCGAATTTCTCGTCCACTAAAGCTTTTATATCGGGGTTTAATAAATAAACTTTATAATTAAATTTTATATTAAACGATTATTAGTCCCTAGTAAACGGAATCGATAATTATTTTAATTCGGGTAGGTCGATTATATCTCTTATATCTTCTTAAATACGAGGGTATTACTTTATAATCTCTTTAATCGCGGTAATATCGGAGTCGTTACCGTAGATTATAATTTTATTCGGTAGTTTCGTTTTTATAAAAGGATCGACCTTAAGCCTCGAGATTAATTTCGGATTATAAAGATTAATAAAACGTAATATAATTATATCGTCTTTATAAATATTCGCCGTAAAGGAATAATTATTTAAATTAATAAAGTACGCTTCTTTTACCTTATATTTTATAATTAATCCTATTCGTTAACGGCGAGGAATAATAAGAGGCGTATTCTCTTTATTACGAACGTTAATAAAGTTAATTATTAAGTTTATAAAATAAGTATAGACTTCTTTTATTTATAATTCGAATAAAAAGTCTCGGTCCGGTAATTTTAATTTCCTTTTCAGCGAGATTACTACCGCTAATATAATTTATACTAGAACTATTTAACGGCGCTTTAACCGTATAATACGTCGGATCCTTATATTATCCTTAATTATAAATTAAATAAAGATCGTAATATCTTCGTAATTACCTAAAATTATTTAATTATTAGGGAGGTTTATAACGGCCTTCTCTTAACCTAAAATATTTATACCGATAAATATATTAACTTTAAGGTTATTAATAATATAGAAGTCCCTAATAATTTTAATTATTACTTTTATATTATCCTTCGTTTTTCCGTCTATATAAAATATAATTAAAATCTACTTTATAATTAAATAACGGTTCGAGCCGATACCTTTTAAGATAATAATTTTATTATAAATCTATAACTAAAGGCCGGGGATTCGTTATATAATAAATACTTTATTAATTATATTTATCGGATACCTAGTATTAAAATATCCTAATTCTCGAATAATATTTAGGGCAAGGTTTATTTAGCCGGTAAAATAATATTATATATAAAATATTATCCCGTTAATTAATAAAGGCGGAGTAGTAGATTCGATTATTAATTTATCTTTTTATCGAGGGGAAGATTTAAGAGTTATCGACTTCGGTATTATTATAATCTTTAGGATTAAAATCTTCGGAGTAATACTTAACTCGGTATTTTTAAATTTTATAGGGGTAGGACTAATTACCTTTTATATATTAATCGAACGTATATATTTCCTTTCTTTCAGGTATATATATAGTAGATTATTTAATAAGAAATTAGATTTATAATTCTTATAAACGGGATATTAATCTATTTTCTCTATAGAAACGTAATACGTAATTAAGACGAATTTAATATTAATATCTTTATTAATATTTTATTCTTCGTTTATAATACTCTCTTTAGTATTATAATAACTCTTATCGGCGTTTATATAATAATCGTAATAATTTATCGGCGGAGTTTCGGGAGAGCCGAAATAATTATTAATAAATTTAAAGAAAATACCGTAATCCGTATTTTTATTATTAAAATTATTATATAGTTTATTAAAGTAAATAGACTATATCTATACTTAATTACCGAAAGTATTATACGGTCTCGGCGGGTAGTATAGGTATATCCTACGATTTTTATAATTTTAGTTACTATAGCTCTAGTTCCCGTAGCCCCGATTTTTAATAAATAGATTTTAGTTAGGCTAAGCGTTTCCGGCGGTAATTATAAATAATTATTTTAATAATAATAATAAAGTATTTTTTAAAAGTTTTTACGGGGGAGGTTTTTAAATTTATTATAATTATTATTACTATTATATTTAAGGTATAATCTACCGATTTTAAAAATAAACCGGTTAATTATAAGGGTTAATATAAAGGAAAGAAGGTCCAACCATCTATTAATATAAAAAAGAACGAGAATTATAAAGATTTAATTTTATAATAAATAGTCTCTATCTTTAAAAGCTTTAAGATTAAAGACTTTAAAATATTTAAAAATCTTAAAACTAAAAAGATCGATACTATTATTAAAGTTGATAAGGTATTGAATTATAGTATTTATTTTATTATTATAACGATTATTTATTCTTAGGTAATTATTTATCCTTTTTTATATTACGATTCTTTTCTCGTTTTTTAATTTTCTTTCGATGATCCTTATAGCCTTCTTTATCCTTTTAAGTTTATATCCTATATTATATCTCTTTTTTATTTTTAAGTTATTCGATAAATTATTTAATCGAAGTATTATTCGTTAGAGGAGGGATAATAACCTAGAAATTAATATTAAAGTAATTCTACGCCTATATAACCTACGTATACTCTTCGGTAATACCGGTTTAAACGGCGTATTTAACTACGTTTTAGATATAAATAAATAAATTACTTCGTTCGGCCGCGTCTTTCGATATATATAACTAACGACTAAACTCTTTTAGAGTTATAAATATTATAATTTTAAAATAATTTTATAGTCTAGTAATTTAGCGCTATAAATTATTTAATAGTTATATTATTATATCTTTTTTATCTTAAGAAAGGATTTTAAGCTATTAATTTATAATTATACCGTAGAAGTAATTATTTAAATTCCTTTTTACTATATTTTTACTTTTTATTATAACGAAATCCTAAGCCCTATTATAGAAGGTATAAACCTTTTTAAATATTAATTTTTTAAAATTAAAGACGATATTACCGGCGCCTTATAACTTTAGGTAATTTAAATAAAAGAAATTTAATTCGCCGGTATAGAAATACCTAGTTTATTATTATATTTATTAAATATACCCGTTTTTATTAATTAGTCTTTATAATTTAATAGGTCTTAAAGGCCCTCTAAAAACTTAACCCTAATTTTATAAAATAATTTTAATAGTATTTAGTACGGTAGATCGTATAACTTAAATTATAATATTATATAGGTTTAAATCGATTTCTACCGGCGGAGGCGGTATTCGTAGTTAACTTATAATTTCTTATTCTTACTAGGATTAAGGGTTAAATAAGGTAAATTAATTTCCTTTAAAATTATTAAAATCTCTTTAGCTTTATCCTAAGGAGCTAGACTAACTCTTATTATTATTAATTATATTATCGGTCTAATTAAAAAGAATCCTTCGTATAACGTCGTCCGTAGTGAAAATTAATTCTTATAGGAGGAATTAAAATATTGATTTTCTCGAAGTTAACTAAATTATAAATTTAATTAAATTAGAAATTAAAGAAAAAGATATAACTAGAAGAGAATAAATAAGAGTAATTAAAATCCGGTCCTTAACCCTTCTTTAAGAACGAGGTAATTAAAGATTTAAAATTTCCTCGTTTCTTTTTTTCTAATTATTAAAATATACCGAATCGGTATAGTACTTAACGTTTTTAATAAAAGCCGTTAATACTTCCGTAATTAAAAAAGGGTATGTTTAGGAAATTAGAAATATAAAAGAGTTTTCTTCTACGGAACTTTCTTCTTCTTAAATATTAATAGAGGTAGAACGTTTTTTTTTTATAAATAACTCGCTACCTTTTAATACGTCTAATAAAGGATCGTACTAGTCGATAATAAAAAGAATTACTTCTTAAATTAATTTATTAATATTCTTATTATACTACTCGAAATACTTTTTTGAAAATATAAGTAATTAAAACGCTAGAGAGATAATAAGGTTTAATAAAAACGGTTTCTTTACCTCCGTTTAATTTATAGGTAGGGAAAATAGGATAAATTATATATATTTATAAAGATTTTCTACCGATATATAGTTCGAAAGTTTATTTATATAGTATCGAAGATTCAAACCTCGATTACGCGAGTTAGAAATAACGAAGTAAAAGGTAAGAAATAAGGGATTAAAAAGAAATTTTTAAGATTCCTACTTTAACGCGGGGAAAATCTATCGATTTTATTATAATTTTTAATAGGGTAAATACCGCTTCTCCGCTTTCGGGTAAATATAAACTTTAGATTATAAAAAAAATAAACTCCGCTTTTAACTCCGTAATTCCGGCGCGATTTAACTTTCCTAATAATTAATTACGATTAGACCGAGATCTTTAAGAAAAGGTAAGGATTTTCTATATAAACGAAAATAATAATATACGGTATAAATAGTAGTAATGTTTTAATTTAATATAGATCGTTCCCTACGCCTACGGCCGAAATATAAAGTACTCTTTATAACCGGAGTATAAATATTCCTTTAAGTTTATAAAGCGCGCTTATAAATTAATTTATATAATTATAAAAACCTAATATAATAACTCGATTATTAGGATTTAGGGTAGGCGTAGTTAGTATAAAGAAACACCGTTATTATACGTAAGAATTAAAACGAAAACGAAGAGGCTCGCTTCGTTCGTCGTCGTAGAATATAAACGGTTAAAGAGTTAATACTAATATTATAACTAATAATAAATACGAGGACGAATTATAATTAATTTATAATCCCTTAAAATAATTCGACCTATATAAGAGAATAATAGTGCGGATAATAATTATATCTTTAAGATATTAGTAGAGGATTTAGTACTTTATAATTAATACTTTAAGGGCTAGTAGCCGGTCTCCTTTTATTTATAAATAAAATTCGACTAAGTCGTTACTACTAAATAGTAAGAATATAGTATTAACGAAATAAAATACGTAAGAATTACAGTGTTAACGAAATAAAATAGTAGTCAAGATTCAATTTTAATATATTATATATTCTCTTCTTTCTTTTATCTAGTAGTACGAATAAACTACTATCTTATACCAAGGTACTAGCTCTTATATACTAGTAATTATAATATTTCTTAAATAAAAAATTAATATTATTTATAATCTTTCCTCTTTTCGGTCTTTTTAAATCTTTAAAATCGACTATATATTAAGCTAGTTTATATTACGGAATTTTATATACGAGATCCGGTTTTTAATAATCTCCGCGTATCTACTGGACGAAGAATTTAATATAATTTATTTACGATTCGCGTTACTCTAGGGATATTAAATAACTCGTTATTTTATAGCGGACTCGATACTCGATTATCTCTTTCATATAACGGAGGAGGACGTATATTATATAAATATCTTAAAAGGTAAAGACTTATAGAATAATATTTAATATTTCTAGGACCGGGGTATAAATTTAATAAAAAGTAAATTTATTATAAATAATAATTTTAATTAATTATATCCCTTATCCTCTAATATAAATTTAATTTAAAAGATAGATTTATCTTTATTAGGACTTTAAATTTATTTCTTTCCTCCTCCGTTCTTCCCTTTTTTAAATATTTAATATATTATAAATAAAAACTTATTATCGCGCCCGAAGGAGCTCGAAAAAAAGGAGCCACTATAAAAATTAATATTAAAAGTATATTCGTATCTACCTACTATTTCCCGTTTTCTTTACTTCGAGATTAACCTCTTTTCTTTATAACTTTAAAATATCGCCCTTCTTTTAATACCTTTTATTAAAATTTAATTTATTTATTAATAACGAAAAGGCTAAAGAGCTAGACGAAGTTTTTAGACTTTAATAATAATAAAGACGATTTATTACCGTTATTATAAAAATAGCCTCCGAAGAAACTTTTATTTAAGAAGCCTCGCGAATCCCTCGAGTCTTTAAAGAAATCCTCCGAGTAATTAAATTAAAAGAATAAATTCGTATTTAAAGAATTCTTTAAACTAGTTACTAATAATAATAAAAATAATAACGGGGTTAGAGAAGAGAAGATAAAGTTAACTATAATATATAAGTAATAGTTAGTCGATATCTTCTTTAGTAGTATTATATTTATTAATTACTTTCCTAGTTTTAAAAAACTTAATAATAATTATTTATACGAATATATTCACGATAATATATAGGAACGCGCTATTATATTCGCGAAAATCGCCTACCCTAATAATTCTCGCGGTAATAATATAATAACGATTCCTAAAATATTAAAGTTAAATTATTATTAGTAGTGGCTCTATATATTTATAGTTATATTAAATAACGAAGAAGATTTAGGATACTATAATATTCGTTTAGACTATATAAATAAATATAGAAAATATAAAGTCTATAATTTTATTTATTAAACTCTTTAATTAATTCTAATTATATAAAGACCTATAAAGTTATAGGCGCTATCGTATTCTATCGCTATTTATACTAGAAATAAATAGAGATCCAATATAAATAAAAGGAGTAATTAGTAAAGTTTTAATATTATTATAAAAATACTCCTATAGGCTCTAAATATCCTATAAATCGATAATTCTATAAATATCTATATTCACCGGGTTTAGAGGTTATTTATATTATATTAATTAATAAATTTAAACTATTCTTTATCCCGCCGCCTAATCTCGGTATTTAGGTTAATAAATTAAAATCGGTAATTAATCTTAAAGACCTAAAGGTATAACTCGTAATTATTAATATAATAATAAAAATACGGCTATACTATAAATAAAAGGGCGACGAAGAGTTTAGCGACGATATATAATAAAAAGGACCTTAAAGTAATATAATTTAAAAGTAAAAAAATATTAACCCTATATAATATAATTCCCCGAGTATAATAAATATATCGCTATATATAGTTATTATACGGTAGATATAGTTAGTCTTTATTAAAGTTTTTAACGAAGAATATAAATATCCCTATATAAAATAAACGAAAAAAGAGACTATAGAGGAAGTAATCTATTATTTCTAATACGGCTTCGTAATCGTAGGCGAATATAATAGGGTAAAAAACTTAAATAAAAGTTTTTTTTTTTTTTTTAAAAGATAAAGAAGACTCGCCCTAAATATAACTTCTATTTTATAATTATATTTAGAATAATTATTAATTAAAACCTAAAGGATATTATAGCCCCTCGGATTACTATAGAAGATATTTATTAAAATAATTATTAATTCGGTTATTAACACTTCGGATTTATTAATCTAAAAAAGTCTACGAGTATTACTACCCGATATATAAGAAAATTAAGGTATAGGAGAGATTTATTAAGGTAATAAATATCCTCGCTAATATATTTCTTTATACCTCGATACTACGATATAAGAAGAGTAATTAAATTAAATATATTTTATAATATTTAAAAAGCTTTATTAAAAAGATTTTATAGTTATTTATTTACTAGGACTCTAGCCGCGATTTAGGTTTATTATTATTAATTAGAAAACTATTATACTAAAAAGACTCTAATAATAGTAAAATTACCGGAGGAATATTAAAACTATAATACCTTTTTCCTATACTAACGTCTTTAATATTTAATTTTAGTTTATTCTAATATAATACCTATTATATTACGGGTTCTCCGATTATATAAATTTTTACCTACCCTCGTTATCTCCTCTAAAACTCTTAATAAGAAGTAAACTAACGATACGGCCGCGGCCTCTAGTATAAATAAAAATAATAATCGGATATAAGAAAATTATATTTTAAATAGGGACTATATAATATTTAAAAAGATATCCCTTAAATTTAAAGTTATCGCCTTTATTTTTAAGAAATATAAAGGGGTAAATATATTAATTATATTTTTATTTATCGAGATAATTTTAGTAGTAGAATAAATAAATCCTTCTCTTTTTTAAAATCTTTAGTATAAAAGAGCCTAAACTCGCTTCTTCTAATATATTAAATATAATATTCTCTTTTTTAAATATAATATTTAATATTAACTTTTCTTTATTATAGTATATCCGAGAGGAGTTTAAACCTAAAATACGAATATTCTTCGGGACCGATAAGGCGAGGGTCGTAATTATATACGCGTTAATACGAAAGACTAATTATAATTATAAACTAGTAGAGAATAATATACTTAATTTTCTAATTAAATTTATACGGTAGATAGGCGTAGGCTTAAATCTTATATATATAACTATAATTATTCTATAAGCCCCTCTACTCTATCGGGTTATATAAATAAATACCGAAGAAAATATATTAAATAACCTAGTTAAAGGAAATATTTTAATATATACTATATATTAATACCGGAATTAGGGAGTATATAGAGGGGAAGTAGAAATCGAAGGCGGATTTTAGGGTAAATATATTTAAGACTATAAATACGGCGAATACGGAGGGTATAAAAAGTATTAATAAAGATAATAGTCCTAAATATAATAATAATACTTAGAATATTAATAATACTACGGCTAGTAATAATACTAGGGAAAGTATAAAGACGATTTAAAAAAATAATATATATATTAGATAAAAGCGCGGTTAGAGTAGTTACGGATATAATATTTAATTATTTTAATAAAGTGTTCTTATATTTTTAAGCCGTTAGATATTTAAATTTAAATAAGAGCTAGGAAGCCTATTACTCCTCTATATAATTTTATATATAATAATATTTACTATAATATATTATTATCGCTTACGATTCTAATTCTTTATTTTATTATATTTAGTATAATAATAAAAAACCGAGTATTATATCTAGTCTAGATCTAGGCCTAGATTTAACCTAAATATTCTTTAAATTTAACCTAGATTTTATTTAATTCCTAAACTCGTTATTAAAGGCCTACGCTTTTAATATTTTAATTATATTTACTATTATTTAACGCGGTATTTAACTATATATTCCTTAACCTTCTTTTAAATTTACGATCGATACGGGGCCCTAGGAATTAAAAGCTATTAATAAAAATCTTTAAAATAATAACGGAAAAGAAATATTAATTTATAAATATATTACCGAGTATACCTATAATATTTATAAAGAAGTTTAAGATATCGTTTAAATCTAGGTTTAATTTTAATTTAAATCTAGCCTAGATCTAACCTAGATCTAGGGAAATATACTTTTAATATTTTAATTATCTCTACTATTATTTATATAGTAATACGTTATTATTTATATAATTTAGATATAGCTGAGATAAGTTAGATTTAATTATATTCTACTACGTTATATTTCGTTTATTAATAACCTACGAAATACGTAAAATACGTATTTTACACCGATTAAATAACGATTTTATAAAATTATTTTTCCGGATTTACCGATAAAGAATCGTTCGTCTTCAACGAATATTAAAGAATATATATATTTATATTAAAACTATATTTATTCTAAGAGCTAGTTATAGTAATTAATAATAACGACTTTTATACGTTCTATTAAATACTATTTAACACTTATTAAATATTCGATCTACTAGTTACTTTAGTAGTACTAGTTACTACGTTACCGTAGTATTAATCCTCCATCACGGTTCGGCCATATCGAATATTATTCCGTAATTATTTACTTTACTCTAGAGGTAATAACCCTACCTCTCTACCGTCCGGTTATATTACGCTAGTATTATAACACCTATTACGCCAGCCCTACTTCGTTAATACTATATTATCTCGGTCCTATTATACTAGTCTAGCTTCGTTAATATCGTAATATATTTATTATATTAACTATATTAACTACGTTAACGCTATACTACGGGTATAACTATTATATTAAACACTATTATACTAGTATTATACTACGACGTAATATACTTTAAAACCCTAGATTTTCGTTAAGAAAAAACCTCCGGTTTTAAAGAATTTCGGAATTACTTTACTAAATTAACGGGAGATCTATATTCTTCTTTAAGAATCACTCGCTAGTTCTTTACTTCGTAACTTTTCTACTCTAATTTATAACTTTATAAAATACGTTTATAATTCTATATATAAAGTAATCGAAAAGTATTTAAGATTTTTATTTAAAAGAAAAAAAAAATTATCGATTTTAATTATCGAAGTATATATCGTACTAAAAAAAGCTAGTAGTAGTTATCCTAGTATTATATATATCTATAACGACTCTTCCTCGCGATTTTACTATACTAGTATACTAGCTTAACGAATTCATCGGCTCTAGATATTAATATTTAATAGAAATTTTAATAAAATCACGGGAAATTATCCAGTTTATTAAGGCTTATTATTTTTTATTTATTCGATAACACTAGACTATTCCACGTCTAGGAAGCGGCGGCGGCGGTCGTATTAAATTATATTCTATCGAGTAAGACGAACCCCTCTAGCCTAACGACTAGGCGATTTATAAACGTACTTTCCTTAGAGCGTTATTACGGTTCGAGGTAGTAATAAAGTATATTAGTTTATTTAAATCTAAAAACTCTTCTACCTTAATAAGAAATACACTAGAAAAACCTTCTATTTTACGGTTAATTAATATTTTTAATAACCGTATTAAAGAAATATTACGAACGAATATAAATAGTTAAAGAAATCGTTTAAAAACTTCTAGTTTATAGTAATTTAATAATTAATAATTTAGAATAGAGTTTACCGTAGAGTAATAGGCGTTCTTATAGAGGTTATTTAAATCTATAAACACTACTCCTATCCTACCGCTATAAATATTATTTATACCGGAAGATATAACGATACCGCTTTATAAGTATAATTAGAAAGCCGAGGAAATAAGTTTCTTCGATCCCGGCCTCGACGATCCAGTTAACGCCCTAATCGTCGTTATTAATAAATATATATTCTACCGGGATATTTATTCTTTTATCGATAAATTTAAAGATCTAGTAAAGTAATACTCTCCTAATAAACTTCGTATTATACTAGTAGAGTATTTTCGTAGCGAAATACAAATCTAGTATATATCTAAATTATCCGAAATAGAAAAGGATTTATTATAAAATATACCGCTAGTAAACTAATAGGAAGCCTTAATTAAATACTTTAAAACTAGAATACTATATATATTAGAGCTCTTATAAAAGGAACGCTATATCTTTAATAATACTAGGAATAATAAATACCCTCGAGTATTTATTTAGAATATACTTCGCTACGCTAAAGTAACGGAAATATCTAGTATTTAGAACTAACTAACTTTAGCCTAGAACAACTTAATAATAGATTTTAGAATCTACGTTCTAGAACCTATAATTAATACTACGGTATACTAGTTCATAGAGTAGCTAGATACGAAAGTAGATATATAGATAAAAATAATACGTCGCTCATTAGGGACAAGAATATTCAATTCGCGTAGGTAGAAATAACTATAATAGTAGTATTCGTCCTTATAGAAGTAAGGTTAGTATTAATGTATAATAGAAGAAAAACTAGTATTATATTATAAATAACCTCCTACCGGCGTTCCCTTCTACCCTCGATAGAATTATAATAATAATAAACTATAGTTAAATTAATAATATAAGTAAAGAAGCCTTCTACCTCCTCGTTAACTACTATTACTCGAAAGCGGAAACGCGTTTTATTCGAAACCTACGCCTATATTTTACTAAAGTAGGCTTTCTATATTCCTAAAAAAGTTATTTAATAAAAAGGTTTTATAGAGAAAACCGGTAGCTTATACTACTACGGAAGAGGAAGAATAAAAATTATTAATATCGAATAAAGTACCTAGTACGGAAGGCGATATAATATAATTACTAGAGTTTAATAGTTACTACGTATAAGACCCTAACCTAGATTATTATAATCTCGTATATTAAGAGCGTAAAGACGAATTTAGACTAGGTACTATATCTATTATAATAACCTATACCTATAAATATTATACTAGCGAATTTAATTCGAATAATTAACTATATAAATACCTTCGCATTAGAGTTTATTAGTTATAAAAGTAAACTTCCGCCTCGCCGAAATTTATTAGAGTAAAAACTTCTATATTACCGAAGGTTAACGATATAAAAACTTTAATATTACCGGAGTTTAATAAAATAATATTTAACGAAATAGAAGTATTCGTTACCTCTTTAAAGGTAATTAATTCTAAGGTATTAATTAATAACCTAGGTACTAATTTCGATTTTCGGAACTATTATTTCCTTACCCTAGTAATTAAATTAAAGTTATTAATTAATACTATTATAATATACCTAGATATAAATTACTCGGTTATATTAATTAATAGAGTCTTTCTTAAAGAGCTAGTACCGCTAGTTAAGATCCCACTTATAATAACTACTATTACTATTCGCGGTATTAATAATAATCGTTATTTTATTAATGAATATATTCTTCTACCGATATTTCTTCCTAGAAAACGAAACGGAAAGAATATTTTAATAAAGATTACGTAGGAGGTTTATCTAGTAAATAATTTTAAAATTAAAATATTAATTAATATTAATATTATTAACTTTAAAAAGATCGATATTATTATATCTAAAGGCGAGGTATATATTAATTTATATAATATTATAGTTAATATTAACCTTAAGCCTAGGAGTAGGATAACTATATATAGGAACCCTATTCTAGTATAAACCGATACGGTAATTCCGCCTCGCCGTTAGGTTTTAATTTTTATCCACTATACTAGTCTACTAGAAGACCGTAACTTCTTATTCGAATTAGTTACCTCGCTAGTATCTTTATATACCTAATTAATAGACGTTTCCTTTACTTTAATAGTAGCGCGTAACGATTTAAACCGACCCGTTATAATTTAAAAATACCTCCGCCATCGGTAAGTCCGGAAAAACAGTTCTGTAAAATCGCTACTTAATCGGTGCAAAATGCGCATTTTGCAGCCTTGGCAAATCTTGGCGCCAAGATTTTTAAGTTAGAGTTAAGGTCTGCGCGGGAGCGTTAAACTTAATCCTAAAAATAACTTTATAGCCCTATAGGGCAACGCTAGTAGAAATCTAATTAAAAATTCGGAATCTAGGCTAAAAACAGATTTAGTAAGATATTTATATTCCTATATAGGGGCCCTAGTCTAGATACTATAAAAAGTTAAAGTTCAAAAAAAAAAAAAAAAAAAGTTGCTAAATCGGTATAATATCGCTGCTTAATCGGTATATAATATACTTAGAATACGGGACATAAGTAGATACGCATTTCCAGTATTTTATATAATTTCGGTATAAAATACGTAAAAATCGGGGTTTCTAGACTTACTAATAACCTAGGTACCGTCTCCGAAATTAATTATAATAATTATTATATAGTTACCGGCGACGCGGAAATAGTTAAGTTAACACTTTTACTAACGGAGATAGAATATCGAGATATTTAATTTAACTATAAGTTTATTACCGTGAGTTAAGCGCGTATATCGAAGGTATTTACTACTATAGACCCTAGGGTAGTTATTATCGGACTAGTAGAAAATAAAACTAAATTATCGAATAGTATTATAGTCTATAAAAAAGCGACTTTAGTAGTTATAAAAATATTATAAAAGATTATTAAAGATTACCTATAATTATAGGAGGATTATAGTTCTTTTATTAAACTACCCGAGTAGTTCTAAATATATATACTATTTAGAAATAATTAAGAAAACTATATATCTAGTAAAATTAGAGTCTACCCTTTAGGACTAAAGGATAGAAAGATTATCGACGAAATATTCGATAAATTATATAAGTAAGGAAGGTTATTATAGACCGATAAAGTCGGTAACGGAAATACCCTATTTAGTTATCTGTACTTCGTAGTTTAGAAAATACTACTCGACGGAAAGACGTAAAGACGTTCTATAATTAATATCCGCGGTTTAAATAAAATAGTAAAAAATGACCTTTATCTAGTATTATTATAATCGGATATAATATCTTCTATTTAAGGCTATCGGTTAATTATAGTATTAAATACTCTATTATTTTTCTACTACTAGAGAGTATACTTTAACGACCGTTATAAGTTAATAATAATTATTTACCGTAGATAGGAAACTTTTAACGTCGCTATAATAAAGTATAAAAACTTAATAACCTATATATAAAGGTAAATTAACTATATACTTCGCCCATATAAGGTATTTACTAGGGTATACGTCGACGATATTATTATCTTTTTAGTAATATTTAAGGAGTATTTATATTACTTATAACTAGTTTTTAAAATATTTATTAATATAAGAATTTCTATTAAACCGTCTAAAGCTTTTATCGGATACCCGTCGGTATAATTACTAGGATAGTACGTGGATTCTATAGGACTAACGACGTCCGAAGAGAAAATACGAGTTATTAGTAAACTATTATTCCCTACTACTTTACGGAAGTTAGAAATTTACCTCGAACTTACCGGCTAGCTACGCTAGTACTATATTAAATATATATTTATAAATAAGTCTCTATAAAATAAAAAGATAGAGTTATTTAAAGATATACCGAAAACTGGCTCTACTAGGAAATCCTTCGTAAATAAATCGTAGTTACTAGAACCTACCGAAGTAGAAATATAGTCCTATAGGAGTATATAAATAGTATTTAATAAATTGTCTTTCTTGGTTCACTATAACCCCGATAGGGTAATATTCATCGATTTAAATTCTAGTAAAAGCGGAATAAGCGGAATAATTTATTACGTTAAAGAATTCGGTTCCTACGAATTTATTAGCCTTATTAAGGACTAGTACCCCGTACACTAGGTTATTAAACTAATCCTATTTCTTAACCGCTTAATTAATAATATTAAGTCACGTTATTAACCTACCGAACTCGAACTCGCCGGTATAATTTAAGTCGTTCGTAAAGTTCGTTATTTAATCGAATTATTTAAACTTCTTATAATGATATTTATAAACTATAATACTACCCTAGGAATTATTAAATAGACTTTATTAATAACTATAAATACCGATAAAATAAATCTTCGCCTAATTCGTACTTTAGACTATTTCTAACGTTTTAAATTTATTATTAAATATAAGTTAGGTAAGTAGTATATAGTACTAAATACTTTATCTAGATTAGAGACTATAGCGGTAACTATTAAATTAAGCGTTAAGGGAGAACTTAATATATTATAAGTTTATAACTTCGACGAAGTTAAACGAGTTAATATAGAAGGGTTTAACTTTACCGCTTCGCTAGTTAAAATATTAATAGTATTTAGGTAACGCCTTATTAATAGATATAAAACCGATCTAGCGTAGAAATATATACTTAAAGTACTCCGAATTAATAAGTAAATCTATAGCGTCGAGGACGCCGTAAAACTTCTTTTTATATAGGATCTTAAGGGCCTTATTTTTCGTTTTAACCCCGTCGGTACTACTATTAATAATTATATCTTTTAACTACGGCGATTATATATTCCGGAAGACTATATTAAAGATATTCTTAATATCGTTTATAGCGAAGGTTATCTAGGCTACGCTCGTTATCTAAAAAAAACTTCGGTTTAATATATTCGTCGTCTATTTAAATATATTCGTAAATACTTAAAGTACTACCCCGAATATTAAATCTACTAAACTACGTATTATAAATTATATAGGTCGATATAGTCTATCCTATCACCGCTAGCGCTATTTTATATAATTATTATCGATTTTATATTAATACTTCTATTATTACCGGAAGGCTTCGACGTCTTTATAACTATTATATATAAATTTAATAAGAGAGTAGTCCTAGTACCTAATAAGAATACTTTCAGCGTAATAGAATAAACTAAAGAATTATTTAACTATTTATCTCTTTCTAACTAGGGCCTCCTTAGAGTAATACTATTTAACCGCGATCGGAAATTCTTATTAAAGTTATAAACTAAGTTATTTAAACTACTCCGCGTTTAGTTTCTTTACTCTACTATATATTATTTATAAATAAACGACTAGAGTAAAAGAACTAATTAGATTATTAAGATAATACTACGATATTTTATCGCGATATTAGATAATACTATATACTAGCCGAAGGTACTACCACGGCTATATACCTATATTAATAATTCTATTTCCGCGACGACTAGAAAGACTTTAAATAAAATAATCTACGGCTTTACCCTAACTACCGCGCTAGGTATATTATAGTATAATAATATAATCGATATCGACCCCGTCGCTACTAGATTAATAGTTAATAACACTATTACCTTCGCGGATATACGTTCGAAATATTATTATAATTAATTATATAAGCCACTAGACCTGAAGCCTAGATAATATATATTACTATATTTATATAAAGGTTATTATATTCCTTCTATTACGACGAAGAAACTCGGTATATAGTATATCGGCTTATTCAAGATTTTATAGAAAGTAGGAAAACTAGTATATAAATTAGAGTTTCCGCTATACTAGACTATCTACTCTATAATATTAGTAACTTATCTCGAGTTTTATTTAATATTTAGGAATAATCTCTATAAGCGCCTATAATTTAATTATCCGCCTATTATCTTTATAGAAGGGGATATTAGTACCTTCGAGGTAAAAAAACTCTTAAGACGGCGTTAATTTAAATAAGGATAGAGAATATATATAGAATACCTAGTATACTAGAAAGGCTATAGCCCTATTTATAATATTTAGTATAATATTAAGGACCTAGATAATTTAATAGACTTAATTAAGAACTATAATAAACGGAGTATTAACGATTTTACTACGAAAATACTACTAACTTCGACGAAGTAGAAAATTAGTTTATTATCCCGAAGTAGTGTAGTAAAAGTATATATACTTATTACGGGAGTACCTAAGGTACTACCCTTTACGGCTAGTATAATTTAATTATTACACCGTCGTTCGGAATACTTAGTAAAAGGATTTTAAACTTCTAGGTTATAGAACTCCCCGCCGAGAAAGATATTCTATTCTCTAATAAAGAGGAATTTATATATTAAACTTTCGTTATAATAGAATATTCTATTTCCTTAACGAGGAAGGGTATTAATATTTCGCTGTAATAGAAATACTTATTTACTTCCTTTAAGTATTTAACGCTAGTAATTATCGAGGCGATACTATCTTTCCTTATTAAGGGTAACTATTACACTAGGTATAATAACTTATTTCCTTGACACCGACTTCTACTAGTAAGAATCATTCGTCTTCAACGAATATTAAAGAATATATACGTTTATATTAAAATCATATTCATTCCAAGAACTAGTTATAGTAAATTTTAAATAAATTAAAATAAATTAGTCTAAATAATACTAGTTTATAATTAAATATATATAGTTATAAGTAAATTATATAGTCTATAATACCGCGCTAGTTTAGGGGGTATTATATATATATAAATTTTTTATAAATTAATATAATTTAAAATTTAAATTAAATTAATATAGTTATAGCGCTCTATATAGTCTTAGCGAGTTACTCTATACTAGTAGAAAATTACGGATTTAAAATCTTAAATCCGAAGTTACTATTTTTAAAAAAAAAATCTTTATAAATTCTTTAAGAATCTTTAAATTAGGAAGTTCTTCCTATTTACTTTATACTATTATAATATATACGACCGCGAATATATTCGGTTTATTTTTAAAATTATTAGTAAATTTAACTAGTTCTTTAATTTATAAATTATTAAAATTAATATTAAACCGCTATTAGTCTACTTTAGAATTAATTAATATTTTTAATTAACGTAATTTAGGTATATTTAAAATAATATCTAAATCTTTAAAATTTATAATATAAAATAAAGTACTATATTTACACTCTTAACCCTAAATATCGACTATTTAATAATCTAATTAATACGCGCTATAGTAATATATACTTTACTCGTTAATTACTTTAACTAGCGGTAAAATAATATTATAAAATTCTAAATTATTTTTAATAATAAACCGTTATAAAATTAAATTAATCTATACTTTAAAGTTAATTAAAGTAATAAATTATTTAATTTTATTTTAAAAAGTAATCTAATCTTTAAAAAGAATAGAAGAGTATATTTTTATTAATTGTTTTTTTTATTTTTCTTCCGAGGCGTAAATTAGGTTTAATCGTTTTTTATTAATATTACACCGACGTTTATAACTAGTTTAATTATATCGGGATATTTAAATTTAATATAACTTTCTACTCTATAACAATAATAAATAATTTTATCGTACGAAGAATTAATAGTATTAATTTTACGTTTATTACTCTTCTTCTTTAAATATATTTATTTAATATTATCGCCGGTATTAAGTTTAATAATTCGGTTTATTATAAATTTTCCTTTATTAAAGTTCTTTAATTAGGAACCCGAATTAAAATTAAAATTACTTATTAATTATATATACTTTAGATTCTTTTTTTATATAATAACCTAAGTAAGATTTTCTTTTCTTTAAATAAATATATTATTAATATTAAAGATCTTATTTTTATTTTTAAATTTAAATTTAATTAAAAAGAAATTATTTTATACTCCGAAAATAAAAGTAGTTAAATTTTTATTTCTTTAAAATAAACCTTAAATAACGATACCTTTTAATAAATCTATAATTTAATTTCCTCCTACTTTTTATAAACGAGGAGACGGTAGTTAATTAAATTCGTTATTAAATTAAAAAGAAACTTTTTTAAAAAGTTAAATATAATATTAATTAAACTATATAAATCGTAGTATTTATATTACTACGTTAAAGAGTCACTTTTTAACGAGTTTATATAATATATAATCTCTAAATAATCGGTAGTGAAATATTTAAGACTAATTAAAAATTTAATATTTATATCGCGGAACTAGTATAAATATTCATCTTCGCTCGTACCTTTATAAGAATATATTTTATTAAGGCGTAGTATTTTCGCCTTAATAAAAATATTCTTATTAAATATAATTAAATTTATTATTATTTTATTAGTAAATATAATAATTAAAGGACCTTTATTATAAATAATAAATTCTATTAATACTCCGCTAGCGGGCGTAGAAATAATAGAATTATATAATTTTAAATTTTAAATTTATAATATCTTTAACTTTTATTATTATTTAAGGCGACGGTTTTATTCTTTAATAACTTTAAATTATATATTTAAAATCTTTTCGGGGGTAATAATACCTTCGAATTTACTATTATCTTTATAATAAAAGTCGTTAAAGAGGGTTTAATTAATATTATTATTATTAAATTCTTTTAAACGTTTTAAAATCAAACCCGATATTATAATAATAATAAATTTTTTTTTTAAAAAGATTTAAAAAACTAAAATTATAATACCTAAAGCCGCTAGCGTAGAGTTAATAATTTAATAATAATATAAAAAATATAAAGTAATTACGGGGTTTATTATTAAATAATTTTTAAATTCTAAATTTAATTCTAAATTTAATCTTTAAAAATTCTAATAAAACGGGGGAATATTAACTCGATATAGGATTATTAAGAATTAAAACCCCGCGATATTAAGACACGAACTTTATATCGATAAATAATAATATTATAAAGGTAGCGGAGCGTAGGTATATATAATATACTAACGCCTTTAACGGGGCGTAGGCGTATATAATATACTATTATTTTATATTTATACTATTAGTCTTATAATATTAATATATAATATTAATCGCGGAGCGATATAAAACTATTCCTATAGTATTATAATATAGTATTAATAACGGAAAAATAATATTATTAAATTATCTCTACTATATAATAGTATTAGTAATAAATAAATAGTATATTTATAAAGTTATCCCTATAGCGTTAATATATAGTAATAATAATTAATTAAATAATATTTCTTTCGTCTCTATAGTATTATTATATATAATAATAGCGGAGCGAAATAATATATACTATCGTTTTTATAATACTTATAGTATTTATAGTAAATATAATATATTAGATTATTTCTATAATATTTATAATATTAATAACGGAATAACGATAACTATCTTTATTATATACTTTTACTATATTATAAAAACACTAGTAATAAAGTATTATATATAAATAGTATAACCTTAATATTATACTCGGAGATTAGTATTAATATAACTACTATAATAATAATTATATTTATTAATAAAAGCGAGGTAGCGGAGCGGAGGCGCGTATTAATATATAATAATAATAAAGTATTTAGCGCGACGGTTTATTATTAAAATAAACTCGCTCGCCTATTTATTTTCTCTCTTCGTAACTTTTTTAGTCTTTTTTATATATTATTACTCTAGCTCTATAATAGTATTCTAGTATTATAACTAATATATAAATAGTATTCTCGTTATTTATAATTTTTTTAAATCTATAAATAGCTCCTATTTACTAATAATATTAATTTATTTATATTAATTATTTTAGTTATAAATATACTAGTAAATATAACTAATCCGCTATTAGCGCGACTATATAATACTAATTATAATAATAATTTATTACGCTTTATAACTTCTTTACCGGGTCTATTTCTATTAATTTAATAATAATTATATTCGAGGTACGTCCCCTCTTTATATACTTTATTATATTAATCGTTATAGAATCGATTATTATATAAAAATAAATCATAACTATAAACTCTAAAATAATATATATTAATAATAATAAATCTCTAAATCTTTTCGAAGGAAAGTAAAGAGGTTTATATATTAATATACCCGTATTAATAATAAAACTCTTAAAGAAAAATATAAATATAAATTAATAAATAAAGAAATTACCTAGTAGTAGTATAAAATATATAATAAAATAATAATAACTAGTAGGTAAACCTCTACTATAATCGCTAATTTATAAAATTAATTAACGGCGGCGAATTAATATATTAAGGAATTAAAGGCGATAAATAAATTTTTTTAAAAAGAGGTTAAAAGTTTCTATTAATATAAACGGGACCTAAAGAGTCTTAAGGAAAATAATATCCTTAAGAGTTATACTAGGGAGACTATATCTTCTTCTAATAATTCTAATAATAATTAAATCTTTCGTATAATATAGTAGTAATATCGAATTCTTTTTTTCTTAAATCGGCGCTAGCTAAATTTACCTAAATATATTATTTAATAATATATTCTAGGCGTCTATATAGACTATATTTAAAATAAATATATTTTTATAAATATAATATTTTATCGCTATTGTATATAAATAATTTAATAGTAAATTAAATTTAATTATACCCTAAAATCGTATAATAAGATTATAAATATAGAGGAGAATATCCGTTATATAAGTATTAATATAAAAATAGTAAGATTTATTTTTAATATCGGCTCCGTTTACTCCGCCTTATTATTTTATATAATTAAATAATCTTTTTAATTATATTTATATATTTATATTTACTACCCGTTTATTTAAAAGTTTTAATTAATTTATTAATATTAATAAACTCTTCGTTTAATAATTTTTAATTATATTCTTCGCCTTAATTAGTTTATTTAACTTTATACTAGATATTTTCTTTATTTTTAATTTTATCGATTACCTCTTCTACCTCTTATAACTTATTATTATTAATAAACTCGGGGGCTTATATAAAAGATTCCGCCGTATTAATATAATCGCGAAGATAATATAATTTAAGTAATAATATATAAAAGATATTATAGATTCTATATATAAAAAGTAGTAATAGGTAGTAAATTTATACTCTTATTTTATTAATAATCCTAAAGAGCCTTATAAGTTTATAGTATAATTTTTTATTTAGATACTTTTACTTTAAATTCTTTATTATTAATATAATTAAATTATTAACCTTATAACTTTATAATTTATATATTTTATTATACTATTTAATTTAATATTCGGTAGCGCTTTATAAATATTCTATAACTTTATCTTTTAAAGTTTATAATTATCGTATTTTATTATTTATAATTAATATTCTTTTTTCTTTAAAATCGTCCTCGACTTCTTAACGGATTTTAAGATAATAACTATATATATAGAAAAACGATATCGTTCCGATAATAGTACTCTAACTATTATTTATTAAAAATTCTACTATAAATAATAATCTAGCCTAATTTATTTATTTATTATTAATAAATATATATAAATAATATTCTAGTATTTAATTTTAATACTTTATCTACCTATTTATTTAAAGGAAAAAAATAATACTTAAATATTATTTAATTTTCGAATTAAAATATATAATTAATTAGAAGGTATTTATAAAAATAAAGCCTCTATCGTTAATAATACTATTAAATATATTATAACGATAAATAATTTTAGAATAAAATACTTCCGTTAACTAAATAATATTGATTTTAATAATTATAGATATATACTTAACTATTTTAATAAATCGATTTATAACGATAAAGATATTATTATAAACGATATTTCTATATTTATTAAATAGTAAACTAGTTATAAAATTTATAAAAATCTCTTTCTAAAATTAAATAATAATAAGAAGCGAATTTAATTCGTTATATAAATAATATCGCGGCGCCTTTATCTACTAATATATATCGTAAATTTTAATATAATTCGTAATTTAATTTAAGTTACCCTTCTAGAAAAAATTTCGGGTAAATAATTTATACGACTTTATAACGCTAAAATAATTTATTAGAGAATTATTATAATATTTCTTTATAAACTCTTCTTCTAGAGCTTTATTCTTTAATATATAAAAACGATTATTATATTTTAATAATTCTTTAGAGTTTATAATTTATATTTTATTCTTTATATAACGGCGGTTCTTTAATATATCCGTTTTAATTCGAAAAGAATTTACTTAATTATTATAAATTTATAATTCCCGAATTAATATTTTAATAGGTTTTTTAAGATTATTATATATAGTTTTAAATATTATTATAATATCCCGCCTTAGAATTATTACTTTTAATTTTATAATTTAAAAAGTAGAGGTTATAATTATCTTTACTTTCTTATTTTTTTTAAATAATTAACTACTAGTCTAAAGAATAAGTTTATTCTAAAGTATTAATAATAATTTAATATTTAACGGTAATACTTCCTTATAATTAGGGCGCCGCGATAATATATTAATAAAATTTAATTTTCTAGCCCGATAAAAGATTTTAAAATTATAGGTAATTAATTTAAATACTTAACGGGTTTATTTAAAGTTTAGTTCCTTCTACTTTATAAAACTCTTTAAATTATTATAATTAATTTAGACTTTAATATAATAAGGGCTACTTTCTAGGTAATATTATTATTATTTTATTATTATTATAATAACGAGTAATTCTTAATTATAGGTTTTATAATTTTATTCTAAGGGATTTAATTTCCGTAACTAGAATATTATAAAGTATTAATAATTATTTTTATTTTATTATAATAATATAAAGTTAAGGTTCAAATTAGAAGTATCCGTCTTTATATATAATTATTTAATTAAATTAGAATAGCGTAGAAAAGGCGTGTTTACGAGTATATTTTATAAAATTTAAAACACTTCCGCGGCGCCGTTTATTTATTTTAATAAATTTATTTTCTTATTTACTTTACTACCCGTAAATAGATTAATAAACGACGTAGTTATACTAAAATAATTATAAATAAATTATTTATATAAATTAACGAAGCCTAAAAAGATTTATACCTCCCGATAAATTTTTAATTAAGATTATTCTTTAATAATCCTAATATATTCTAGGTCTATAATTACTTTATTAATAAATATAATAAAATTTAAAAACTCGACTATTTCGGTATTAAATTAATACTTCTTAAAATTAATAAATAGTTAGAACTAATATAATTATTTAAATATTTATTTAATATACCGTTAATACTCCGCTGGATTAATACTATAAATTAGGATATTATCTAAATATACTATATATATTATATTTACTAAATTTATAAATATATAGTTAATATAAATTTAAAATATCGCCGGTATATTAGCGAGCCTAAAAGGTATAACTAAATATTCGAAATAATTATAGCGAGTTCGGAAAATAGTTTTCTATTTATTATTTTTCTTAATCTAGATCCTATAATAAGTATCCTTAAGATCTAACTTTATAAAGATTTTAGAATTATATAAATAGTCTAATATCTTAATAATTAAAGATAGTAGGTATCGATTTTTAATAATTAATATATTTAAGTTTTAATAATTAACGTAAAGACGTAGTTTATTATTCTTTTTTAATATAAAAAAAATAAATACACTAACTAAAGATATTAAATAACGGATTTAATTTTTATAAAATGAGGATTCTAAGTAGCGCCGTAGCTCCGATAATTCAATTTAAAATAAATTACAAAGAGACTTATAAGGCGGTTTTTTATTAATTTTTAATTTAATAATATAATCCCCCTATTTAAAAATAAATAGGGTACTCGTCTTTTTATTAGAAAAAATATTATAAAACTCTATAAGTTCTTTAGGAATCTTTAAATTAAGAAGTTCTTTCTCTTTATATCTTATACTACCGTAGTATATACGACCGCGAATATATTCGGTTTATTTTTAAAATTACTAGTGAATTTAGCCGGTTCCTTAATTTATAAATTATTAAAATTAATTTTAAACCGCTATTAGTCCGCCTTAAAATCGATTAATATTTTTAATTAATATAATTTAAATATACCTAGAATAATATCTAAATCTTTAAAATCTATAGTATAGAATAAAGTACTATATTTATACTCTTAACCCTAATTATCGACTATCTAGTAGTTTAATTAATACGCGTTATAATAATATATACTTTATTTATTAATTACTTTAACTAGTAGTAAAGTAGTATTATAAAGTTCTAAATTATTTTTAATAACGAACCGTTATAAAATTAAATTAATCTACGCTTTAGAGTTAATTAAGGTAATAAATTATTTAATTTTATTTTAAAAAGTAATCTAACCCTTAGAAAGAATAAAAGAGTATATTTCTATTAATTATTTTTCTTACCCTTCTTCCGAGGCGTAAATTAGGTTTAACTATTTTTTATTAATATCGCGCCGACGTATATAACTAACTTATTTATATCGGGATATCTAGATTTAATATAATCTTCTATTTTATAATAATAATAAATAATCTTATTATACGAAGAATTAATAGTATTAATTTTATATTTATTTAATATTATCGCCGGTATTAAACTTAATAATTCGGTTTATTATAAATTTTTCTTTATTAGAGTTCTTTAATTAAAAACCCGAATTAGAATTAAAACTACTTATTAATTATATATACTTTAAATTCTTTTTTTATATAATAATCTAGGTAAAAATTTCTTCCCTTTAAATAAATATACTACTAGTATTAAGGTTTTTATTTTTATTTTTAAATTTAAGTTTAAATTTAATTAAAAAGAAATTTACTTTATACTCCTCCGAAAATAAAAGTAATTAAGTTTCTATCTCTTTAAAATAAATCTTAAATAACGATATTTTTTAAATAGATTATTATTTAACTTCCTTTTACTTTTTATAAACGAGGAGATAGTAGTTAACTAGATCCGTTATTAAATTAAAAAGAAACTTTTTAAAAAAACTAAATATAATATTAATTAAACTATATAAATTATAGTATTTATATTATTACATTAAAGGGTCACTTTCTAATAAATTTATATAATATATAATTCTTAAATAGTCGGTAGTGAAATATTTAAGATTAATTAAAAATTTAATATTTACGTCGCGGAACTAGTATAAGTATTTACCTTCGCTTATACTTTTATAAAAATATATTTTATTAAAGTATAGCGTTTTCGCCCTAATAAGAATATCTCTATTAAATATAGTTAAATTTATTATTATTTCATCGGTAGGTATAATAATTAAGGGACTTTTATTAGAAATAATAAATTCTATTAATACTCCGCTAACGAGTATAAAAATAATAGGATTATATAGTTTTTAATTTTCAATTTATAATATCTCTAATTTTTATTATTATTTAAGGCGACGATTTTCTTCTCTAATAATTTTAAATTATATATTCAAAGTCTTTTCGGGGGTAATAATATCTTCGAATTTATTATTATTTTTACGACGAGGGTTATCGGAGGGGGTTTAATTAATATTATTATTATTAAATTCTTTTAAACGTCCCGCGGTTAAATTTAATATTATAATAATAATAAGTCTTTTCTTTAGAAAGATTTAAAAGATTAAAACTATAATATCTAAAGCCGCTAGCGTAGAGCTAGTAATTTAGTAATAATATAAAAAATATAAAATAATTACGGGGTTTATTATTAGGTAGTTTTTAAATTCTAAATTTAATAATAAAACTAATCTCTAAAGATTCTAATAATACGGGGGAATATTAACTCGATATAGAATTATTAAAAGTTAAAACCCCGCGATACTAAGACTAGAACTTTATATCGATAAATAATAATATTATAAAGATAGCGGGGCGTAGATATATATAATATATTAATATCTTTAACGAGGCGTAGGTATATATAATATACTACTACTTTATAATATAAATAAAAAATAAACTATTATTTTTTCTAACTTATATAATATTTAATTAGTAAAACGATTTATAAATAAAATTTATAGTCGTATTTATAATTTATTCGTTTTAACTATTCTAAAAAAGAAATATATTAATAATATACCGCGATATAAGAGGTTTAAAATCCTAACTTTTAAAAAAAAACTAAAATCTTAACTACTAATAAATTTCTTTCTATTTAATAACTATAGTTTATTAATAAATTAATACGAAAGAATAAAAATTCGCGAGAGATATCTTTATCCTATTTAAAAATTTTAAATAATATCTCTTCGTTAATAATTCTTCGACTCTTATATATTTATAAATTCCAAAGTATTAAAAGAATAATAAAACCTAGTTTAACGGCGGTTATAATAAAGATTTAATATTAATTCGTTAAGAAATATAAATACTAGATAGTAAAGAACTAGAAGAAAGTAATTTAAATCGAGAAAATATTAATCTACCTAAATATATACCGGGGTAGAATTAGAATATAACGAATAATATAAGAAAAATATAATTTAATATATATATATTGTCGTTAAAAGGGGTTTTCGGAGTTTATATTCTAAAAATATTTCTCGTATAATTATAAAAATTCTTTTTATATTTAGAAGGTTAAAACTATAATTAAAAAGAAAATATTAATTCTTTTCTTTATTAAATTAAATACCCGGCTCGAATTAATTAAAAAAATTAAATAAGAATTATTAATAAAAGTAAAGTAAATAAATTTTAGGAATTTTAACGGCTTTAAATCTTAATAAAAATAAATTAGAAAGAATAAAAAAATTATATATAACGATAAGAAAAACGGAATCGACTAGTATTAATATGAAACGATAATTCTAATAAAGAAGTTTATTTTATTTATTTAAATATATAATTTAGATTTTAGATTTTATTATTTAAAAGGATAAAGCTCTAGATTATATATTAAGTTACTAAATATTAATCTTTATAAATACCGATATACTTCGTTTTTTATAATATAAGAATTCCCCCGATTTTAATATTATTAAACTTTATTAATAATAGATAAAAAAATTAACGACCCGAAAAAAATACTTCTAGAAAAAAAAGATCTTAGAGTAAATATAGACTCGGTATTAAAAGTAAGAACTAATTTAGAAACGGATATAAAAGTAGATTAAATATATATCTACGCTGCGGAATAGGGTAGGGATAGGCCCGAGGCTATTCCCTGCTGTTCCCTTCCTCCCTACTCTCCCTATAGGGCTGCTCCCATATATGGCCCATGTATGCGCCCATGTGGCCCATGTATGCCCCCATATATGGCCATGTATGCGCGCATGCATGCCCCATTACTGCTCCCATGTGGCCCATGTATGCCCCCATATATGGCCATGTATGCGCGCATGTATGCCCCATTGCTGCTCCCATGTGGCCCATGTATGCCCCCATATATGGCCATGTATGCGCCCATGTGGCCCATGTATGCCCCCATATATGGCCCATGTATGCCCCCATATATGGCCATGTATGCGCCCATGTGGCCCATGTATGCCCCCATATATGGGCTATATATGCGCCCATGTGGCCCATATATGCCCCCATATATGGCCATGTATGCGCGCATGCATGTCCTATTGCTGCTCCCATGTGGCCCATATATGCGCGCATGCATGCTCCATTAAGTGGTACACAGATTAGGACAATTAGGAAAGCGGTTAAGAAACGCCAAGCCTTATACCTGATTTGGATTAGCCTCTTGGCACTAGCTATATATAGCTTATAGGGGCAAGAATGGGCCATATACAAGAGCAGCAATAGGCCATATATACGCGCATGCATGTCCCATTGCTGCTCCCATATATGGCCATGTATGCGCCCATACATGCCCCATTGCTGCTCCCATGTGGCCCATGTATGCCCCCATATATGGCCATGTATGCGCCCATGTGGCCCATGTATGCCCCCATATATGGGCTAT
>JAABUS010000901.1_pt1 | contig 70689 bp, 72 predicted proteins | sample 5560161 | NCBI WGS metagenome assembly JAABUS01 (sample SAMN10711885, study PRJNA513376) | rock metagenome | isolation source: Antarctica rocks | place: Antarctica: Victoria Land, Trio Nunatak nord | collected 2016-01-04
TGCTGTTTGTCTTCTAGCTACTTTAGCTAAATAATATCAATTCTTGAGCTCATGATGAGCATATGCAGAAAGCTGAGTCGGGGTTGGAATAATTTTGAACTCATGGTTAGCATATGCAGAAAGTAGACCGGGGTCGAAATCAAAAAAAAAAAGTTCCGACCCTGGCTCAACTTTCCCAACCCCCCACCAACTGTAAGCCCCCAATTGTCCGACAATGATCGACTAGTTGGATATTTGTTACCTTAAACAGTTACTTTCCAGAAGTGAGTCCTTAAGCCTTTTATTTTACTAATGGCCTATTTAGAATCCTTCAACTCCGTGATGAGATCTTCGACAGCATCAGCAAAATCCGTCGCATTCTCCGCACAACCTCATATAATACATATTGAGTCTAGAAGACGCACACAAAGTAGACGCTTGAACATGGAGAAGCGACTGTTTGAAAAGTATGATGGGAGCCAGGTCACTGAGAGTATGCTTCAGGAAGCCTCACAGCTCATCAGTGACCACTATGGCATCTGGGATGAACACGCTGCACAAGTCGTGGGAGAGTTCGCAAAGGCTGGTAAATTGGCTCTCAAACTTTTTGTTTGCTTGCTGAGAAACACCAGGTAGTCAGGTACGACTCGGTAAGGGTAGACTTCGAGCGGAATACCTACTCGATGGCAGCAAATGCTCATACGTGAGGGTCATCGTGGACGGCAGCCTTGCCGGTAACGCATTCGCCTGCCGCTGGGTGTATGATAATAAAACTGTATGTTGGGTGACTCAGCTCGTGGTACATCAAGACTATCGAGAGCGAGGACTTGCAACGGGCCTCTTAAATCAACTCAGGCATCATAACGATGATATCTACGGCCTTATGAGCTCTCATCCAGCTGCTTGCTTAGCTGCTGCTAAAGCATTTGGAAGTAAGGGTATATGTATATTCGTTGTGAATCTAATGCTGAATATGATAGGCTCCATCAACACAGTCCGACTTGACTTTATCAAGGAACATGCGGAAGAGATCATGAAAGCGTCCCCAATACGCTATGTCAAAGAAGCTAAACTTCGCGGTAGTCTCTTTCACCCTGAGGATGTCAGCGGGCTTGTGTCAAGTGTTGATACTAGCTTTTGGGTCGATCATACCGAACCACTTGAAGCTCTGAAATGGACGCGAGACTCAGTAGACTGGCCTCTCGGCGAATTGCATAATGGTCATGAGTTTCTTCTTGTTCTTGAAGTCAGACGTCGTACCGGATCTAAATCTCGGTCCACATCTAGGCTCAAAGCCGCGTCGTAGTATCTGGTTGATAGTGTCTTCCTTTTCTGTTGAATCGATAGAGGGAAGATTGGGTCCTTGGTGGATTGGTTAAGAGTCAATGACATCAAGAGTTACGGTCGGCTGATTCACAATGGTCTGAATCATTGTACTGTATTTCTGGATCGAAGTTATGTAATCGGCTCGTCTGTTAAATAAATGTCGAAGGTGCCTCGCTCAAAACATCTCGTTGACTATGAATCTCGCAATAGTCCCTGTTAATCAACATGGTTAAAAACTTCCGTATATGGCCTTACCGCTATTTCTGAAGTCGGCGAGTCAATGTAAAAAAGAATTCCCTCACGTTCGGCCGTAATGTCTGCTTTGCTGCGCTCTGAGACAGGTTATGCAGTCGTTAAAAGCCAACATTTTCAGGTCTCAGCTTTGTCTGCATCCATCAGGGGTCGAAGCTGGTTCTCTTGAGGGAGATCTCCTGAACCTACTTTGATCTATTTGATTCAATGCCGATTCACCTCCTACACAGGCTCATTCCCACCAGAATTTTCCTGAGAGAACTTGCCTAGGAGGGTCAGAAGGGCCAGGGGGGTCAGGAGGACCAGAAGGATCAGGAGGGCCAGGAGGAGCAGAACGAGGGGACCAACGCGTATTGAAATATATTTTTGTGAAGGATGACAATGAAGTTCAAGGATTCGCTGGCTGCCACCCTGTTCCCTGGGAGAGATTCTCTGAGTCCATCCTTCTATGTAGGAGCTTTAAATACGGCTTGGCCCTCATGAATCTAATACCAGCTCATCCTAGCTACCTTTTAAACCCAGAAGAATTCTTCTAAAACAAACTCCCTAGAAGAGCCCGAATTAGCAGGTAACGAGCGCTACAACCGTGCTAATTTGAAGCAAAGTGTCAGAATTGAAGAATTGCAAGAGATGAAGCAGCAGTACTGAACCAAACGAAGAGGGTGTCAATCAATTAACGAATGTTCTATTAGAGTGTGCATCGAATCTAGAATTAAGTAAGGTCACAAAAATTAGACGTGCAATTATGTTCATCACTCAAGAGAGCAGCATATGCTGAGCGTATGCTGAGCGTATGCTTTGGTAAAATCTTTCTTAGGTTCTCTCTCAAGCAAGCGCCTCAAGAAGATCGTCGCAGGTGTCAAGGGCAAAGGTAAGCATAGCATAAGCTTCGCATATGCACTTCACAGTCCTCGCTGCCGTCACACGTCGCTCTGACCGCATTGCGGCAAAGTAGGACGAAATTCATGCTTTGCATATGCTTTTCATATGCTGTAAATGTACTATAGTTAGACAAATTCAAAATGTTGATCCGGGGTTGAAATGTATTTGAACGTATGTTTCGAATATGCAAAAAGTTGAGCTGAGGCCGGAAAAAAAATCTACCGGCCCCGGCTCGGCTATTCCAACCCCCCACCAACTGTAACTCCTTGATGAAAGGTTGAAGAACCGAGACCTGGCGATACGGCGTTGGCATGGGAAGTAATCAAGAGTTACTCGGAGTCCTGGAGACGCCTTTGGACTCTATCACCTGCCTTGATCGATGTTCAGTCTTGATATGAAAGTTTATTGTGCTTTAAAGACTAGGCTTCTTTTGGATACTTTATCCCCTTCAGCTTTTGTCAATGTCCTGACGACGGATTGTAATCCACTCCCGATATTGCTCATTTTCGGACGTTGTCCTGTTCGCCAAGCTCGATATAGTTGCCTTCGGGGAGAGAGGGATGGATGTCACGGCCGTCATTCGAGGCGAGTGGCTTCCCAGAACTTGTTGCAGTGGAGGTCCTAATAGTGCGGCCTTTCGATCTATATCTACTAGTGAGTTTGGGGACGAAGTGGCGGAAGAATTGGGGTATGATCGGTAGACAGCCGCAAAGGAGTCCACTGGCTATTTCGGCAACCCTGGAATATACACGATCAGAAGCCTGACCGGTAGAGAAGCGGAGACAATACACACGTCCAAAGATACTCTTCGTTCAGTCGATACGTCAAGTCTTGGCTGTGTATGACTTCAATACTTGTGACAAGACGCATAATACTTGAAAAGCATGCACTGCTGCTCATTAGGACTAGGAAGCGTTGCTGTACATATAGTACCACATAGGGGGATACTTACAATAGCCCAAATGCAAATACTGCGGTAATCCCAACCTTTTGCTTTGTAGCCATCTGCAAATGCCAAATAGATTCTATAGGCAACAGCAGCATGGCGAAGTCGGAAAATACATTCATCGAGGCGGAAATGGTTTGACAAACACCGAGGTTGATACAATGTCCTGGTACCGACGAATCCCAGATCCTGCCCCTTGGTATACATTGGAAGATTGATAGCATCATGATTGCAACATATAGAAGTAAATTGAACCAGATGAGAGCATGGGCGACGTAGTAGCGAAGCCCGCGATTGTTGGGTACGAAAATTCGAAGATACAGTAAGGATATAGAGAGCTTTGTCGTGAATATCAGAGGGCAGTAGAAAATTTCGGCGGCATTAACCAACTGAAAGCGCTTTGTGAGCTCATTCTCTGCGTCATCTCTTTCAAGCAACACGGAACCAACCTTTCTGAACTGGTGTATATTTGACTTTGGTACATCCCATTGATGGACTCCAAAGCCATACCTAATGCCCTCAGCTCCGATTACACCATAGCCTATCAAACCAAGCTGAAAGTAATCAGAAAACCCCGCACCACTGCATAAGGTGTCCATACCCAAGAAATTAACGAAGTGTCTAACACAACATTAGCTCTTTTATACGCAAAAAGCAATGGTTGGATTCTAAGATCTTACAGTCTTCCAATCCAACGTTTTTACTAATAAACAGCTTTGTATACAATCTTGTCCAGACCAAGAGAGTGCTAGCACTTAGACACAACGCCAGAGTGAGTATGATGGCATCTTCATCAGAATAAGGATTGCTGAAATTCGAAACAACGCCCAGCGGAGGCATTAGCCCTGGCGGCGTCATGGCTTCAGTCTCATTCAGTGGCTTCATAACTGCCAGCCGGGAAACAAGTGATCTAAATGTATAGAAGCTTCGGAGAAGCCGGTATGACTGACCTAGGTTGCTAGATCTATTTAGAAGAATCTATATCTTAGCGCAACCTGGCTTTACATAGTATGCAAGTCATAGTGGTGAAGGTAGGGATCCCCTCAATCGAATTGGTTTACATTTACCAAAGAAAGAAAATATATCGGATAGAGTACCTGATGTTAAATGAAATTCTTGTATTAGGTAGTAGGTTGAGACGTTCTCTGCATGATGCGCCGTGCCACATTGCGACATATCCACTGAAGGTTTAAAGAGATGGGTCCCAATCACTGCAGGGCTGCCACTGATCAAAAGGAGCCAATCATCGCATCAAGGAGGTTGAATAAACAAACTTGATGTGTAATCCGCTCATTTCTTCCTGAGGCACAGCCAGGGGGCCTAACAAACTCTTGCCAAGCGATGATGTCAAAACCAGCATGGAATCAGCTAAACATGCACAGAGAACTCCACTTATTAAGTACTGTAGAACCCCCTAACAGCAATCCTAGAACGAAGTAATCAGATGAGGAAAGTGAGCAGAAAAGGGGCATGCAGTCCATGGCCTCCATGGACAACATAGAGTAGATAGTTAATATCACACTTTTGATGCAACATCTATTCCATAGAATACGTTTTACTGGCTTCAGGTGCTTGAGCAAAGAAATATCCACATATGAGCAACCGTTATTTTTCTTCGCTCACTTCTGCAGCCAAATTTCTATGTTATCCTTAAGTCCAATAGGTCAACGAGGATCTGCTCGGTGGCCTTCGAATCTTCTCACAGTTTGAAGACTACTGGTGTGTCCATATGGAAGAATAGACTCTTCATGCAGGCTACTTTGCTCGGATGATATCTCTCGCTTTTGCTTTCTTCGACTGCGCTCATACGCACATTTGTTGACTATTCCATGCTCATCGCTTTGTTCTAAACATTTGTGCCCTTATTGCAGAAAGTACCACCTCTTGCGATATCCGATCTTCAAGAAGTGATAACGCAGTGCTGGAGGTAGGTTCGAAGGCCCAAGTGGTAGATACAACGTGGCCTTAGTGATGGCAATTTCTTTTTAAAACGACATCGTGGACAGTTCCAACAATCATTGCGATATGATTATGCCTATGCAGCGACCATGCAGATGCAGAATTATATTTACCTTGGATGGAGACACAGTATGTGCCGATTTGAAGCTAACCTAGGTATGCCCAAAGATCGCCTAAAGCCCGGTTTTCTGCCCCACCAACCATTTTCCTCCACCACCTCAACATGCCACCTCCACCAAAAACCTTCATCCGCCCATGGCTCCCTCCCCACCACCCACCCCTCCCATCACACCCCCCACCCAGACCCTCTCCGACATCTTCTCCGATTCCCCTCCTTCGTCGCCCCCACATACCTCAAACCCCTCCCTGCAAACCCAAATCCCCTCCGACATCCCCCGCCTGCGCACAACCCACACCACTGCCGGCTACCGCGATGGCGTTTCCTCTTCGAAAACACTTGCGTTGCAGCCAGGATTTGATGAGGGGTATTCGCTGGGTGCGGTACTGGGGTTGAGGGCTGGGTGGGTGTTGGGGGTTTTGGAAGGGCTATGTGGGGCTCTTCGTCCCTCAACCGAGGGGACTTCGGCAGAGGGGAACAAAGGGGAGAGGGAGAGGCTACAGAGGATGCTAGGGGAGGCGAGGGAGGCATTGAAGCTTGAGAAGGTATTTGGGCGGGAATGGTGGGGAGAAGATGGGGTGTGGAGATACGCGGTTGAGGATAAGGAAGGGGAGGGAGAGGTTACCTTCGAGGAGGTGGTGGACCAGCATCCGTTGATTGGGGAATGGGTGGCCAGGGTAAAGGAGGAGATGAGAAGGCTTGGGGTGGATGAAGGGAGGTTTGATGGTAAGGAATGGGAGGAGGGAAGGATGGGGGAGGGGTAAGGTTGCTGGTAAGGCACTGTCGCATCTCACGGACGGTGACTTGATGAGATTTACGTTTGGGTTTGACGTGCAGCTTGAGCAACCACCGCAAGGGAGGTAGACACGCATAATATTGGCAGCCATTGCTCATGAGGCGCTTCTGCAGGTTGCCACGTCAGTCTGCTGATGAACTCTTGTGAAAAGTTGTTGGGAAAGAATTGCCCTCGTGGATTCGAACAATTGGTCAAACTTTCATAGTTCGAGAAGATATCAGTGATGTCTAGTAAGAGCCGAGATACATTGCAAGTCAGACTGCCGCGGTGCCCAACTTTTTTGGTACTTCATAACAGGGAGTTGAGAAAAACCTTGAGCCTGCATTTCTCCGGCCATTGAAACACCAAAGCCATAATTTGGTCCACTGCAATCGCTGGAAAGAGAGGAATATGCTTCTGAACGCGAGACATTCAATGATAATACTACAACGACGATTTATGCCATGTCATAACCCTCTGCTATCCACAATGCAATCTTCGTATCAGATGACGGAATCGGTTCGAGAGTTTCTTTTCTTCGACATTGTCCTCGTCATAGTCCTCAAATATAGATTTCTCTATTTCCGGTGGAGGCTTTGGTGGTTTGCGCCCTGGAGAGTAGACTGGAGATGCGTGCCAAGACTGGGCTCTGCTTGATGCCATTTGAGGGTTTATTTTGGGGTTGACGTTAGGCATGTTGATAATAGGTAGCGATATCTGCCTGCTACGTGCGACAACTGGTGGGGATCCGAATAGTCCGTAGCTTCGCCGAGCTTCCAGATACGGCTTCAATGGGGGGCTTTCTACGTTGTTGGTAGACGGAGTTGGACTTGGCATGGTATATATAAGTGAGTCAGGATTCGAAGGGTATAACTCAGGGTAGTCATAGCTTAAAGAGGCTTTAGGCGCGGTGTAACAGGAGAGTGTTCTGCCTTTTGAACTGGTTTCTTCAAGAATGGTGCCTGCTTCGCTGCATAATGATTGCGCTCGACTTGACAGATCGACCATTGTAGAATCATCATCATGTGAGGAGCAATGGCAGCGACAGCCGTGAATATAGTTGCAATCTTCATTATCGAGGGGTTTGTCTTCAAAGGAAAACCTGCGCCTAGCTTGTTCGCAGCCCAAATCCAGAGTTTCGCCATGGTACTGTTGCGGTTGTATATTTCCAAGCTGCTGCTCAAGATAAGACAAAGAACAGTTGCGGGATGATAAAAGGTCCGCTTGGTGACAAAGCAGACTTTTCGAAGTATGCTCTGGCGACAACACAGGTGAGGGCGGTGGAGCGTTTGATGGCCTTCTGGTTTTCGTCCCAAGAAAGTGCAAGTCTTGAGGGATATAATGACTCATGTTAAGAGTACTTTTTGGCACAGAATACAGTTCGTCGGGAGGAGATACGACAGAACATATAGAGTAGTCGTCGCTGAAGTCGGTGCTATGGCCGCCCATGACCAAGGACCAGGAACGGAGAGAAACTCGGAGCCCTTTGCTGAGTGGGAAAATCTAGTCTTATAAGTCCACTACGTCTCTTCAGAGCTCAGTCCCCACATTGTGGGGGCCCGCAAACATTCCAGAGTTCCCCACAAAACCGCGCACTTGTACATAAGTATCGGCTGATGCAAGGGATAAGCAACAAGCCACCGAGATCCATTCTTGAAATCACCATTGGCAACTTGGAGGCCAACAAGCTGACAACACCGTAACAGTAGACGAGGAAACAGACCGAACAAGAGAGAAGGAACAGCTCAAAAGTGAAAGAAGGCTTGAGAAACTAGCAGTCGAGGGTGGCTCTGCGCTCAGTATATTAATGGCACAAGGGGCGCTATATTACACAGGCGCTCATCCCTTGTAGTCTCTTAGATATCACCGGTTTAGCGTGAGTGGGACTGCATCTTGCCTTGACAGGCAGTCTGGTTGCTATCAGGTGTCTCGAGATGACACGGACTTGCATTCAAGGAGGACAGTGATTTGCTCCGTAGACGGTATTGGTCGTCGCAAAAGACGGTACACGCTTTTGGCAGAGTCGTGCAATCGCTCTTCGAAGGAGCGGAACAACGACCCCATGGAGCAATAATGAGTTACGAGAGTAGATATCACATCCACATGTCCGTAAAGCTGGGAGGTTGGTCAGTTAGCCATGGTGATTGGCGTTTGCCGCGTAAACGGAGGCCAATGGGAGAGCTTATGTGGTAGGGTCACGAAGAACCATGGATAAGGAGGACGCCAATTGGATAATCCCATCTGTGACTTTTGGCACTCGGAGCTTGAGACCGTTCATCTTTAATGGGGAGTTCGGGTTCATTCTCTTGTCTGCTCTCTTCACTGCGACAGCTTTCCCAACATGCGACAACTGAGAGAAGATGGTCGGGCAGCTTTGACTTGCAGGTGCAGCGCAGGGGTGGCTCTAAGTGCCAGCGCATTGAAATCCCAGCCACGATTTTACCGGCGCACAATGAGGGTTTCTCAACATCTCCACCACCTCGATGCCACTGTCGTTCGTGTTACCCTCATCTCCACAAGCAAGTGCAATAAGTTATGCACCTCTGCTCGTTGATCATGGCACCAGGTGCCTGTCTTTGACACTCACCCTTCGCTCCACCGCCATATGATGAAGAGCTACTTAGGCTGGAGCAATAGCCGTTGCAGGTGCAATTGTGCCCACCACGTCTTGTGATTTGACGACCCGGAGCAGAGAAGGGAACTCAATCGCGAGGGACTGCCTGTACAACACCGCGATCTGCCGTGAACCTTGAACGGACCGCGGTGAATGTGGGTTTTGTTTAGTGGAGTTGGAAGAAGTACTGTGAGCTTAGAATTGTGGATTCCACCAGGTCTCATTATAACCGATAATTCAATTTAGACTCTCGAAACACGCTGAAGGCAACTTGTTATCCCAATTATTGGGTTTCCGCTGAGTTTCCGCTGAGTTTCCGCTTCGTCGGTTGTCGAAGCGAAAGCTCGCTCTCCCAGCCATCGAATATCAAAAACCTCAGCATCCAGCCACCCCACCTTACCCGCCGCCCCAAAAGTCCCAAATCCCACCTTCTCATCCGCAATACTCATACATTGTGCACGCAGACTTTGCATTCCTAGCTACCTAGTGTGAACGCGTCGTTACCTCCAAGGAGAGTAGCCCTACGCACCGGGGAGGCCAATTGTTGATCGAAATAACCACAACAGGCTTCAAGTTGCATTTCTTAAACGCAGAGGGTTCCGTGCAACTGCCTGCCCTGTCTCGACCCAACCCACCTACGATTGATGAGCCTTACGACATTCACGAAAGTCATACTCAAGCTTTACCACAACGCCAGCAGCGCCAGCTTCCATTGTATCACAACCCACCTCAGCCACGCCCTTCCAGCTCGTCTGGTAGCACACGCACCCTAAGACGAACTCCAAGATTCGAACAGCAACGACTTTCGAGCGCTCACACGCTAGGTGTCGCCGAACCCAGACCTCAACCCGCACCCCTTCGCTTAGCTGGGAGACAGCGTTCTATCGCCAGAGCTGTACAGCCTCTCAGTGAGGAAGACGAAGGCTCTTCCACCCCTGGTGTTAGTAGGAGACCTTCAACCGAGTCCTCTTGGTGGCCGCAAAGAACTACACACATCTCAAAACGTACCGCCTCTGCGATCCTTTACACCCTAGAAGAAGCTTTACGGAAACCCAGAGATTTCACGCCCGACCTTATCGAGGAGAACGCTTCAATGTCTAACTTAGCCGGTGGAGGACCAACTGCGGCACCTTCTGGTACTGGACGTGCGCAGAATGGTGGCCCCCAAAATGCCCTTGGGCCTGTTCCAGTGCCTGGAGAATCTCGAAGTGGCGTCCGAACACCTACAGACATAATGAGGCAGCGTAGAGACCGGGAAGCTAAGAGAAAGGCAGAAAATGAATCAAGGCAAAGACAACAGGATGAAGAGGCACAACGACAAGCCCAAGAAGAGGAAATATTGAATACAAGGAGAACGAGCGCTGCTGGCGTTGTGCCGCGTGTCGGTAGCGGCGAAGACGGACCAAGCCGGAGATCAAGAGTTGTGTCAGATACGAGATTGGCTGGGACTGATCCACCTCCACTACAAAACACGAGTGACAGAAGGCCAGGAGACCGTTTGAGCAGCAGTGATGCTAGAAACAATGTACCTCCAGTTACCCAACCGGCATACCAACCGTCAGTCTATGTTCCTACAGCGAATCGAACAAAGAAAACACCGCGTGTCGGCGATCCAGATACGGGCAGCTACCAGCCAACTCCAAGACCCCGTGCAACGTCTGTATCACAACCATCGCAACCGAGGCCCATACAATCGTCAGCCAGAGCGACTTCAGCTACGCAGAGGCCGACCCAAGCGCCGCAGCCTTCTTCTGTAGGTGCGGTGAATTCACAAAGCCAAACCCGGGTAAATCCTTCTGGCGATGCATCAGCTTTCCAAGGTGGACCGACGCCACGTAACCGCGCTCAACCTTTACCAGAACAAAGTCGATCAACACAACCACGAAATCCTAATGCATCATCGTTCCCTCATGCTTTCGAGAGGTGGGAAACGCTTTCGTCTCATTGGGAGGGTCTGACGTCGTACTGGATCAAACGATTGGAGGAAAATAGCCATGAGCTGGAACGTGATCCCATCGGTCAGCAACTATCTCGTCAAGTAACGGACTTGTCTGCTGCCGGAGCCAATCTCTTTCATGCTGTTGTCGAGCTACAGCGGCTAAGAGCATCTTCCGAGCGTAAATTTCAGCGGTGGTTCTTCGAGACTAGAGCTGAGCAAGAACGAGCCCAAGAGATGCACGCTGGGATGGAAAAGGCCCTTCGGCAGGAAAGAGAGGCTCGTGCCAAAGCGATTGCCGAGCTAAGCAAAGTAGAAACTGAGAAAAATACGTCTTATCAGACAAAGAGTACTGCAGAACAGATGGTAAAGGAGATGAGGCGTGAACTGGAGATTTCCAAGCAAGAAGCGCGAAGAGCGTGGGAAGAGCTGGGCCGAAGGGAACAAGAGGAGCGTGATCGCACAACGTCTCTGCGAGCTGGAAAGCCTACTCTAGTTGGTGGCGTTCAAGTGGTACCAATGATGCAAGGAGGCCCCAGTAGACAGGAAAGCACAGATCGGCCTTCTACTAGAGAAGGGCCATATCCAGGGGGTCCGAATACTGCGTCTGCTCAAGGAGAAACAGCCGAAGAGGATGAACCTGGTTACACAACCTACGACCCCACACGATCGGAGACGGACACCGACCCCTTCACCGAAAGCGGGCGAGCTGCACCCCAGAGCGAACCCGAACTTCCACCCCTTCCAACCACTATCTCTCAGCCACCTCAACAAACACCACCAACCGCCCCCACCTCGTCCCAACCTCCCAAAGACATTGTCTATCCCTCTCTCCAACAACCAACCTCACAACCTCCTTCCTCATCCAACACAAGCACCTACCTTCGCTACGGTCCCGCCATCCCCATCACCCAACAACCCGCCACCCAGCAATCCTCTTTCTACCAACATGAGTCCGCCTCTCTAAACCCCGAGGACCCGGATCCCCGCATCCACACCGAGCCAGACGACCGCTCCTACGTCACAAATGACACCCTCAGCGAAGATGACCCGGAACTCGACGAGAATGGCGAAATTCGCCGTCCCTTCCAACGCCGTCAGGGTTTCGGCTCCGAGGATAGCGATGAGTACGACGTCCAGGAAGCGCTAGAGCGCGAGCGCATGTACGGCCAGCGCTACGGCACCTCCAGCGGCATAGCAGGTGTGGAATATGGCCGCGGTCCCACTACCGCTGTCAGTGGCAGCAACAACAATGGTGCAAGGCCAAGACCCGATGCTGCGGGTTATGGGAGCGGGTCTGCTCAGCAGGGGGCTCAAGCGGCGCCGGGGGGTTATGATGGCAGTGGGTATGGGCCTGGGTGGGAGGCGATGCCGAGACATCATCATCCGACGAGGTTGAGCGATGTGCTCGAGGAGGATGAGAGGAGCAGGACGAGTCCGAGTCGGGCGAGTGAGAGGAGTAGGGGGTTGCGGTGAGGATGGACGTTCTTGCTGAACGGTGAGGCAACGAGATTCTGGGCAGTGATTCTACTTTTACTTTTTTTTCAATGTACATGCTTGTTGGCGAGATGAGCGAGCGTTGCGGCCATATGATGGATTTCGCTTTTTATTTTTACGCTTAAGCTGTCTGAGTTCTAGCACATATTTGCTGCGACAGGCAAGAAAGATTTAGAGGGGCCTTGATAGCAGAAACGTTCAAGCTTTAGAAAAATCAAAATCATCGATGAAGGGTGATTTGACTTCAAACGTACTAACCTGCTGGCCTAACCAGTGGTGAGTGAGCGGGCTGGGTCTCCAGTCCTCCAGATACCGCAGTGTATCTTGACCAAGGGGCAGGAAAAGAGGGAAAAGAACGACGTCATCCATAGCAGCCACAACTTCTAAAGGTAATATTCCACCATGCCCGTCCACTTCCAAAGCAGATGTTAAAAACCGACAGCATTCCCGTGCTCGCAGGTCACGTCGTAAACCTAAACCCCAGCTGCCAAAACGCCGGGCCCGACCCAAGAATCAGACCGCCACTGCGACCGCTACGGGGCCATGTTGAAGATCCTCGAGTCAAGATCCCAGCTTGTACCAGGCGTTGAATGATACTGAAGTAGATTGGAGCTTTGTGACGGAAACTTAGGTAAATCTGCTTTCTCGAAGACTTATGCCTGAATACTAACGATTTGATCCAGACTACGCTCGGAGGACGAAATGGGATTTGGATCGTGCAAGAGCTATTCCCGCAGGGCCAAGTGAGCGTGCATCTCTTACTATTCATTGCGTAGAACGAACGCGGAGGAATTAAACTGTCTGTTTCTGTAAAGAGAACGGTTAGGCTATGGCAATTGGTGCAAAGATTAGTATATAATCCGGAGAGGCGTTAGTACTACGTAGAGACACTTGATCAAGGTAATATTCGGACGCAGTATGTCCAGAATTTTGATGCGGAAGGATTGGAGGAGACTAAGAGACGGTTTAAGGTATCGAAGATACCAGATTGATAATGCTCCAGCTAGGAAAAAAACGCTTACATTGAATTCTCATTTTGACGAGATCGACGCTAAAACGACAATCTATTGATTTCTGAAACATGGTCGGATTTTTCTTCGGTGATGAGACAATTCTTGTTGGAATAGAATATATGCTCGACTCGTATAGGCATTACTTTGGCCCCCAAAGTGAGTGGTCTCAATTGTAGTCTTCCTAAGCCCTAGTCACCTGGCTGTTGGTCGGATGGGAGGTGTCAGCCCGGCATCTGACTGATTGTACACCTTTATTGATTCGATAAGCCACTAGAAGAGTATCTAATTAGCGTTTGACTTTCAAGATGCGAACTATAACCATATGTAGAGTATACACTCATGATCCACGTCTTAGAGGCCGGCTTTCGGCTTAAAATGGGGTTAATTGACTCAGGAGGGATACTTACATATGCGTCTTGGAAAGCGGATGGATTTTGAGCGACGTAGTGTGTGCAGATAGGGGCTGTACGGAAGCAGGTCGAGTTGTAATAGTCGTTCTGAGCCCAGGGGGCGCAAAAAGTAGTCCAGATCTGTATATGGAGACGCTGCTGGCAATTCCCCTTATACTGAATCCAAGCAGGGCCCCATGTACTCGGGTCAGGACTGGTGCCGTTTTTGACATCCGCGGGCACGTCGTCGCGTACCCATTCCCAGACACTCACGACGTCCGCTTTCCATTCTATAGCATAGGTACCCCCATTTGCGTTGTTGAAGGCGCTTTCGAACGAGGTGTAGGGGACTTCGGTGATGATTGGGGGACTGGAGTCCTTCGATATAAAGCATTGCTCGCTAGGCGTTGTCGCTAAAAATGTCATCGACTGCGGAGCGATTTCGAAGCCCATCAATGTGTCGTCTACTAGTCGGATTACAGACCAAAGACCGCAGGCCGCTGAAGGCATATGTTTGATTTCGAAAATATACAGACCCTCATAAAGTGGTGATCTTGAACGCAGGTTAATGCTTTCTCGGCCTGTCGACATGTCCGTGGGAAGGATATTTTCAAAGTCAACTCCAATATACATTGCGTCGTCTTTTCTTGAAATGAGCCCATGAAGCTCCGCGTCAATTGCGTCGAGGTTTTTAGTAAGTCCTTGAGAGAAGTCGGAAGAATTATCGACGATGAAATCGAACCCGAAAGGCTTGCCTGTAATGAGATCGGTTTTCAAAGTCCAGGATTTTGGTGACTCTGCTTTGATGACACCCATGAGCGCGAACAGAAGAACGACGTTAAGAAGGTTCATGTTGCCAGCAAAAGTGTAGTTTGTTGTCCTTTCGTGTAGGATACGCTTCGCTAGAACAAACACTTTCAGTATAGAATAATTTCGGAATTGGAATTTTTTAACATTCCAGCTTCTTTAGTAATAAGCCCTCGAATGGGGAAATGGAAACGTTGTACCAGGAAGACAAAGAACAATGGAAACAATGAACAAAGCAATATTCTCCTAACGGCGTTACTCACCATGAAGACTGTATCCTGTAGATGGTACATAGTAGTGAAGGACAGCAAATATGAAACAACCTTGTTTATAGAGATCGAGAGCCATTCACAGCGCCTTGTTTCTATCGGCAGCACACTGATCTATTTCTAGCCGGGCCAGACCGGCAAAACAAACATGAACTTTTAGTAATTGCAGACAAGGTCAATGCTATCCCAGCAAGCTCCCTGCGACTGCTTGTGCTCAGCATAGGGGGGAGAGTTTGTTTGCTTGAAGAATTAATAATTTAAAAGCGATTGCGGGTTTCGAGCTAGGGGTCGAAACATATTAGATGTAATGATTTGATGACTGAGAAGATTGATAGATAGGAGGGATGGCGTGGGAGTTTGACTTTAGGGCGTGGAGCCTGGTAGGATGGTTGAAATACTGAACAAGTCGTTCTGGTGAAGAGGGATATACTATTGCTAGATAGTTAAGCTATATTACTGCTTTGACATTAAGGTAGATGACGGCTTGACGAACCACGTATACAGCAGCTGGACTGTATCGAAGTGCGCTTCTTGACGGTTGAATACGTTGATGTCTCGAAAATCCTACCGAAGAAATAGGCTTGCATGAATTATTCTTAACATGATGAGTTAGCTTGATGTGGCTGTTGTCGAACATTTGGCTATTGCGACGGTGCATTATCTCTTCAATGACTTATTTCCGTGTGTTTGATGTTCATGTTATGGCTATAGTTTGGTAGTCTGGAAGCATCAGATGAGAAGAACACTCACTAGCCGCATGTATGTTCTGGCTCTTCGTCGAATCTAGCAACCGACATTGCACGAAGAGACTCTTTGTCCTTTTTGTGACATGGAAAAAAGATTTTAAGCATACAGGCCTTTTACTCAAGCTTTTATATCTTGTCAAGAAAGTATATGAAATCATTAGTAGATTTTGGTTTTTCACTGACCGTGTCTATAAGCTCGTGAGACAATACTGATGACATACTTTCAAATATTGGCACAGGTTTGTGAGGGTAGAAAGAATATTTTGAATTTTAAGGATTATGCTTGTGCTTGCCAAAGAGATTCCATAGTACATACATAGTAAAAGAGCGTTTTAAGGAAATTTCGAAAAGTACGAAACGGCTGGAAAACTGTAGCCTGTAGTTCTAGGATATTATTTGAAACAAGCTTGACTTGCCAATTGCCATACAAGATCCACTCACCGGTAGCGCGTATACTCCGGTGACGGAGCACGGGATCTTTCCGTTCGTCTAGATTCATACATCTGTAGCCACCAGAGAATCCGAGCTTGACCCGTGTTCAGAGCTGCTGGAGCCTCCCGTGCCTCCGTACTTGTCATCACCTTTGGAGCTTGGATTACTGTGCTTGCCGTCCCCATATTTTGTTCTCCACGAGTCCTTGCGATCGTGATCGGAATAGTTGCCCATCTTAAGATTCTTCGTGTGAAAAATGACGAGGACTGCGGTGGAGGTGAAGATGGTTTGCAATCGAAGAAGGAATCTAGGTAATGTGAGCCGGTCCTGAGATCCGAGATCGTCAGAAGATTTGACGATTTAGAGATACAGCTTAGCTTACAAGATGCTTCTATAGTGACCATCTTATATTCGGAACATATGTGACAACCGGGTTTTATGACTTGAGAAAGTGCTTTCTTGATAACAGCCCAGACGTCCCCTGTAGGCGTAGGACATGGTCTTTCTTATTCCACTGCGACAAACTCTTTCTCAGCACAGCTTTATAGTTGTTCTTTCTCGATAGACGACATCCCGAAAAAGAACTTCCCAATGAATAACGAGGCCATTCCTGGTTAACCTCGGCAAGTCATATCTTCATACAACCTCAAACTCTTAGGTCTAATTCTCTATGTTGAACATGAGAGATATTCCTTGATTGGATACGACAAGGGCCTTATCTTGATACAATCTCAGACACCTTCTTATATTTGTACGACTACTTTAATCGCATGCAAAGTCTCCATGTTTTGACTTCGATTTTAGCTTAGACATTGTGAATTTCATTCCCTATTTCTATTGGTGGAGATCACTGGTTGTGAGCAAACACCTGGTGTTGAAGAAGACTTGAGCACCTGCAATAATGCTCACCTTTCATACTTCCCAAAAGTCCTTGTTCAGTGTCAGAGACTATTTCTCAATAGTAGTCCCACGAATCGACCACAACAGCCGGTTCACGAGATACTTCTTTCTGTTTCTGTGCCTCTTTGATATCGTTGTCTTTTATCCTTTTCGTTTCCGCCTCCTTACTGCTCCGCTTTGCGGCTGCTGCTTCTCTTTTGCTCTGTTCCCACTCTAAATCAGTTTGCCTTCGCTCTGCTGTTTCCATCTTGCTCTCTTCCAAGGCTTCGTATGCAAATTCGCTCACATCCTCCATCCAGGCTTTTATGCCTGTGTGCTTGGCGCTTGAGCTACTAGGCTTATCCTCCCCGTATTTCGCAACCGAGTCGTCGCAGTCGTGGTCGGGTTTCTTGCCCATCTTGTGGTATTCGGAGAATAATTCTAAGGGAAAGAAGGTACGGTAGAGCGGTCAATATGTGAGATTGTTGTAGATCGAAGACGATGTTCAGATATATAAGCCGGTTTCAGTTCGAAGATCTGAAAATGCAGCCTGTCAAATGCTTTCATAGCGATGATCATTTTATATTTGACTCTACAGGGCACATCTGCTAGTTAGTCTTTGTGATTTCGACAAGGCCATTCTCGTTGTCTCTCAATGCAAGATCAACGTGGATTATAGCGATAGTCGAGCGCTCCCTTGGACAATGTCATTCATCTCCTCTTGCAATAAATAACATTGTCTTGACGTTGGGCGGTTCAAGATTTCCAGACTGAAGACCTGTCACCTTGAGAATCGATGGGATTGCAGTTGGCTAGTATCCCTTTGCCCGTCAGTTATACGGCCCACCCTAAATATAGCATACAATCACCACCACTAGTAAGGGTTTTCGGATAGTTAGTAAGCACAGAACATTGTTTTACCTCGTCTCAATACCCCTCAATACCTTAAGTCTCGAAGCTCCCCTACAGTTCTATTGACTTTCAAAATGCCCCCACGAGGTTGCGAGTTTGACATTGCAGAAGAGCTGAATAACGTACCTGTTACACTACAAATGGAGGTTAACAAGATAGATAGTAGTAGTAAATACATCGAACGAAGGTTGAAGATAGAGAAGGGGTTACAGCCTTCTTCTGACTGGCTCGGCGAGTCGGGCTTAATACTTTAAACACTATTTCCCGTACCCATAAAGGTTAAGCTTCTACCATTATAGGTTTAGCTGTAGATCTGAAGGTGGGCCGTATAACTGACGGGCAAAGGGATAGAAGATTTTGTTATGTACCCGATAGTAATATGCCAGAGCGGTTTTCGGACGCGAAGGACCGAATGATCAATGCCTGATCCCAAGGAAAAGCCTTGGAAGGTCTCAAAAGTGACATTTTGCTGGGAGCCACAATGTTCTTCTCAGCGATGGTTTACCTTTCTGTCGAAAATACTACAAAAATTGTAGCTGCTCAATTACTGATATTTGGCTGTAAGTCTCATTAATCAAGATTAAAAGGGCAGCAGAAAGGAAGAAGACCTATCCAGTGCACGGGCCACATCATGTAGGGCTAGCCTTATCCAGGTGATCTACAAAGAAATTCTAATTTTAGAGCCTGGGAATAAAGGCAAGGGCTTCAAAACAATGTGATCGTTGAAGCACTTCCATCACATATACTCGTGTCTAGCAGATTGCTAGAGTCAAGGTAGAGCAATATCTTGATTAGACACAGGTCATTTCCAAATACCAGGGGACATTCCGATCGATTAAGAAAGACATTGGAGAAGCACTCCACGTAGAAATTATCCAGGCAGAAAGAAGAGCCTCTTCGTTAATCATCTATCGGCCAACCAGCCCACAGCTTCACACTATCCCAAGATAAGTGCACACTCCTGGAATCCTGAACCCAAAGCATCCCAGATCTACGAATATCAACTTCCACCATGTGATCCACTCACCTATGCCTTTCCACTTCCTCCTCCTTCTTTCTTCTCGGATCCCTTTGTCTTCTCTCCTGGCTCTGCCTTTGCTCTCCTTGTTTTCTTCCTCTTGCCAATTCGGCCGGCTCAAGCAAAAGCCTCATGGGGGTCATCCCCACAGTGGACGTATGGATCTTCGATGGGTCGTATACATCGTGCCATTCGAGGACATAGTATATTGCTCCGGTCTGAGAGTCGTAATACGGACATTCGGAGCACTTGATATGGTAGCAAAATGTGCACTCAGATGCTTCATCGATGTTTGAGGTGCCACAGTGGTGGCAATGCCACGGTCCGCTTGGCATTTCGTGAGAGATTTTAGGGTTGCTCGTGGCTTAGCTGTTGCTGGTGGTATGATAAGAGATTCATCGAATAATTTTGAGGGATAGACTTTTTACTAGGAGTTTCTAGGCCATTCAGACTGGTAAGAAAAGACAGGTGGATGATGGAAGTAGAAATGGATAAGAAGAAGCCGATTGTTCCCAGTTTCTATGCAGCGCGAGCAAAATTCGAATCTCGAACAGTACTTAGGTCGAGGCTGACAAGATGGACAGGATATTTTGACGGACGGACTATGTTTCTGTGACAATCATAGTCGCTGCAACGAAGTAATCCTGATGTTCGACTGTTCGAGTCTTGACAATAAGCCCATTCACATTAAAGGAAATGTTGTCCCTTGAAATTCGAAATTATCTCGAGCGTCTGCGGGGCGTATATCCGAATTTACAAGGCAAGATCGCGGATGTGTTTTAAACTAGTACGATAACGCTTTTGGAAAAGGACCAAGCAAGCTGGGAACATACATCAACGTCCTCGGATAAGGTAAGTTTATCGATCTGCCATGCCCCTGATATTCCATAGAGAGAACCAGTAAGCGTGTTTACTATGGGAAGAACTATTCTACATTGACATATTTACCATCAGCCCACCTTCTTCTATAACATCTTATTTCCCATATTTCATGCTTCATTGCCCGCACCTAAGCAAAGGCGGACACAGAGAGACCAACCATATTTATTTGCATCCATCAGTTTCCCGATCTTCCTCTTCCTCTTCTTCTTCTTCTTCTTCTTCGCATTCGTTAGACTTGCCTCACTATACCCTATCCCTTTTCCCAGACTCACACTCTGTTCCAATATTTCCAAGTTCTATAACCGAAATTTTCTTCTTCTTGGCGCTTCGCGTGTTTGTAGAAACCGGATAGTTCTCCTTTTGCTTCTTCGGGTTCTCTATATGTTTTCCGACTATATGGATGGGATCAGCAATGGGATTGATTTCCTCTTGCTCCCTAAGGGTTTCCACATCAATTTCGACGGTAGGGATGGGATCGATTATAATATCAGACTCGAGGCTGAAGACCTGGCATTCAGAGCACATGGGGTGATTGCAGCGATAACAAATGGGACTCCCATGGCGTGAAATATGGGCGCATCTGCAGCAGATGTGGGGACGGGATCTTGGGGCTGAAGTGGGAGATGAGGACGATGGATATTCAGGGTTTTGGTGTGCCTGTGATGCATAGTAAGCCGCGAAAAGCTCTGGCTGTGGAGCCCATTGTCCCACCCTGTTTCTGGCCATGTCTTGGGATTTCCAAAAGATGCATTGGATTGGAAGTGGATGATAGGAATGAAGTTCAATGGTTCGGCGCATAGCTGCGAAGACAATGCTTATTGGACGGAGGGTGAGACATAAGAGTTTCGACAATAGCATTGTTCTTCCAACCCTACCAATTCTTGTTTTGTTTTGTTTTGCTCCTTTCAGAGCTGCCCATTGTTCTGTTCCCACGCGAAATCATTCAGTTCCTCTTTTCTCCAGCTTTCAGCTTCTCCTTCATTTGCGTCGAATACTCCAATACCCAGAAATCTACTACCGAATTAGCACCACTCAACCCCGAAAACCCCAATCCAGAAACCACCAGCCCAGCAAACATCCCACATTCAACACCAAACACGATGGGCTGTGGAATGTCCCGTCCCTCCCCGTCCCGCTACGTTGACGACGACAACTACGAGCAAAACGTCTACTGCCCCTCCAAATGCCGCCCGTTCGGCCACCACCACGACCACTACTCTGAGCAGCCTGAACACCATCTCAGACGGCAGGATGTGATGTTATCCGAGGATGATGATAGGGCGACATTGGCGAAACTCTCAAGGGAACTTGACCAGAGGGAGCGGGAGCATTGTTAGAGCTTGAGGTGCGTGGATTCCATGATTTTCTTTTTCTTGGACCTGATCTTTCGCTTTTGTCTGTGCATCTGAAATACTCCAAAACGTTCGGTTACTAGATTTGAATATTCATACTCCTTATCTTACTATATAAATTCACACTCAGATTTTGTACACATGCTCTCCCCTTACAGGCGGTAGAGCTTTCTATCTACAAGAAAGGTTGTATTTAGAAATATTTCAGTCTTATAGTCCTAGAGTCGTACAAATTCTCACATGGATAAACCACACTTCTTGATTTCCATTTCCTTCACTCCAGCAACAACCCTCGCCCTTCTCATCCACTCAAATCAAAGTAAAGCACTATAGTAGTTTCCTTCACTATCGAAGATCATTCACTCAAACCTCCATCACCGCCACTCGCATGAGTATCTCCCTCGATACCGGTCTTCAGCTCGAACACTCAATATCTAATCCCTCCGACTCAAGAAGAAAAAAGAAGAAGAAAAAAACCACTGCTGCCAACCGAAACCCTTTTTTGCCCCCAACCGCCCACTCCTACTCCCCTCCGCTTGCGACCCCTTCGAGTAATTCTCTTTCCCGAAAAAGTCACTTCGTTTTTCCACCGTCATTATTACGTCCACATACTCTGCAGTGAAAGGGTGCGCGAGGTTCGATGATTCTAGACGATGGAATGAAGTCGGTGTTGAGTCAGGGAAATAAATGATGGGGTTCGTTCGGTTATGTGTGATGAAGCGATGCGTAGGTGGTATTCTATTCGATGTAAGAAATAGAGGGGGGGTGGATTGGCATAATTAGGAACTTGAGGTGTGGATGTTTGATAGAGTATTTTGTTTAAAAGGTATTGGTAGCTGTGAGCTTCAACTTCAATTTTAGTCGAGGTGGAGTTGACCGTGCGTCCTTGTAGATTTTTTTTCAAAGACCGAACGTGCCATCTCCAGCTTCGGTAATGCTTCTTTTCTACTCTATCACTCTATCTCTTGTCCAACAATTTTGAATCCGACAAACCCCCCACCCCCTTCAACCCCACCCCTTCACCATCCCCCTCTCCCATTACCACCAAAACTCCTCCCCATGCCACCAAACCTCTCTTCCCCTTCCAACCCATCTCCCGACCTCCCTTCTCAAACTCTTTCCCATACCCCTAGGCCCACAAACCAGTACTGCGACTTTCTCGCCCGCGCCGGCGGAGAAGACGTCATCGACTATGAATTTTAGGTCTGGTCGGCCTGTTTTTAATTCGATGCCTGCAAGTGCTACCTGAGAAGGATCTGAGGAAGTGGAGGAGGAGAGAAGCTGCTCGCGCTCTTGCAGCTCGATGGAGTCTTTCGAGCCGTCGGTCGAGGACGTGCGGTGGTGAGCGCGAGGAGAGTTTGAGATATGGAGTTCGAAGCTTGCAGGCACGGCGCCGTGATCAGTGCGCAGAGTCTGGATCCCCCACTCCGCATCCTCCTCTGCGCGCACGACCCATACGAACCTCAGTCTTCCCTCCTCGCGCGGGTCCCTTGAGATTCGCTGAAGCAGATCGCGGTAGATTGGCAACGTGAAAGTGGCGCCAATACCGCCTGCGACGAGGAGTATGCGGTCGTAGTCTTTCAAGAAGTTGGGGAAGTAGGTTGCGCTGCCGTAGGGACCCTCTATGAGGAGGTTCATTGGTTGGCTCTTGAAGGAGAGTGCGAGGTCAGAGAGGAGTTTGGTGGGGCCGGATAAGGGGCGTATGAGGAGGCGAAGTTGGTTGTCGTGAGTGGGGAGGGAGGCGACGGTGAAAGGGTTGAGACTTAGCTTCTTGGAGGGAAAGGGGAGTGAGAGGTAGATGTGTTGGCCGGGTTTGTGGTTGGAGAGTGTGGAGGCCATGATTTTGGGGGGAGTTGTGGATGACGAGGGAGGGAGGGGGATGGTGACGGATAGTAATAGGTTAGATTTTGACGAGAGGAGACTTAGGGTTGCGGGAAGGGAGCGCTGGGAGATGTTTCGTTGGGCGATCAGGAGGCTGTAGATGAGCGCAGCTTCGAGGATGTAGATGCGGAGGTGGGAAACGTGGAAGTAGAGGGTTGGTAAGATGGAAATGGATAGGACAACGTGCAAAACAAAGAAGACACGGTAGCTGTAGTCCCTGACTTTAGCCAGTGCAGTGGTGCCGATGACCAGGAAGGTAGTGATTGCGCAAAGCCCAAGGATGACGTCGCGGTCCTGTATGCGTTTGAGCAGGAGCGAGTTGAGGATGTAGAAGTTCAGGTACATGGAGGCATGGATGAAGAAGAATGTGATGAGGATACGGCCGAGTAGTCGGTGGTAGGGGTTCAGATCTTCGTGGGACATTCGGGTTAGGAATTGCACTGGGCTCCAGGATTTGGCTGCCAAGAGGTAGTGCATGGGCAACTGCGACGCTCCGACGATACCGAAGCGTTTCGTCAAGTGGAGGTAATCTGGGAGACTTATGAGTTGAAATTGCCACTACTACGGGAAAAGCTTCGTCTTATTAGAAGGGAAGCAATATCAAATCATACAACGGACAGTGCTGAAGTACATGTAGGTCTGTCGAATATTTCCTAAGAATTAAATAAAAGCAGTGAGTGAAAGCACAAATTAACCTCAAGGAGGTGCTTCGGGATACAAATAAAACACTTTTGAGGCTGCACGACTGAAAACTCGAACGAAGCCACAATTCAAACAACTATTATCAACATAACATACCGTCTCCTGTATCCTTCATGGCCAGCACAAGCAACCAAACCGTCCACAGACCCGCAATCAACCATTCCCGCCTCGTCCCCCACTCTTCGACGATCTGTTCATCAAGTGCCCATTGGAGCCGACTCCACCAGGCATTCGAGGGGCTCTTAAAATGGTTTGGAAACTTTGAAACTTGAGGACTTTGATGCTCTTTTTTTGCTATGCGAGTAAACGCTTTCGCTCTTCTAAATGCAAGACGCAAGCCAGATGTTATGGGAAGTGCAAGTAATGGAATCAACGCTGATATCTGGGCGATTTGGCCATAGCTGTCAAGAAGTTGCCGGCGACGTGCGGATTGCGCGTCGTCGAGGCTAACGAAATGCCAAAGCAGTCCCATCCCAGAATGAATTAAAAGCCTCTGGCCTGACAATGATCACACAACGACAATTATCAAACGACGATGATGAAGCAAAGATCTCAACGCTGTCAGCAGAGTGTCCACAGCCTCATCGTTGCCTCAGGACCTCAGAGGTGTTTCCGTAGCTAAGCCCCTTCGGGCTAGCCTCTACTTATAAGCCTTTTAAGGTTAGCGACCCTCTGTCTAATCTAAAGAGGCTTAGCTACCGCCGCTTACCAGGAAAGGTCTAGCGAGGCTAACCCGATGGGACTTATTTGCAAAAACTCGGCTGACCTGAGGCAATGCGAAACATCTCTACATCTTTCCATCTTGTCTCTTGACTGTTATTCAGTTTTGAAGCTCCAATGACAAAGGACATTGCCCATAGAAAAGAATTCACAATGGCTGGTATACGATCAGAGTCCAAGAATCTCATCAACAATTTGATGTCTTTGGTCAGCACCGTCATCCTCGGCTCAGTATATCTTTCTCGGTTATACTTCCCTATCAGTAGCCATCGAATTTCCGACCCCGAACACTCCGCCGCGACTTCAGTCCGCCTCACCGTTCCATCCGCCACCCCAACGCAACGACAACATGAAATCTTTCTCTCTTAGGGCATGGAAAGCCCGAGGCTAGGGGCAATCGAATAGTGCTTACCGGTCTGCGCCATCATGACTAGGTCTTCGCGCCGATCTGAACCGAGTCGACCGAGATATCGGCACCAAGTCCCCGTGCTACGCTATGCCACACAAGGCAGGTAAGCACGGAGATAGCCTCATTCTGCAGCCTTAGTCCTCGAACAGCGCTGTCAAAGAATGGACGACCGAAGGGTTCCTTGGACAAAGCAGGTAACTGCAAGTACAATCTCTGATTTCTCGAGTCATGCTTTATCGTTGCATACGCCAGCACCGTTAGATGCAAAGCCTAGGTATGATGCAGCATGGTTGGCCTGTTAGCACAATGTAAAAAATTCTATATAGTGGGCAGGTAGCTCTGCTTTCCTTGACGTGTTGCATTTGCACATACTGGAAAATGAAGGGCCTTTTTTTCTTCACTGTAGCGCTTTACGCGTGCTTGACTGCTGCCTCTAGTGGTACGGAGGTTTTCAAGAGACTGGAGAAGGCTTTAGAGTCTCGATCAGAAGTCAAGTCAAATGTGCAGCAAGATTTCCATACTTTTGCGAAACGCCGCCTTGAGAAACGCTCCTCATACTATCTCAACAACGCCACTCAACGTGAGATCCTACGAGGCATAAAGTCTGATTTCCCGCTAATCAATATCCAGAGTTTGTTGTGAACGGCTCAGCCATTCCCGATGTCGATTTTGATGTTGGCGAGTCATATGCTGGACTCCTACCTGTTTCTCAAGCAGCTAACGAGACCAAAAAGCTCTTCTTTTGGTACGGTCCATTAGGTTCCTTCGGTAACGCAGCAAAGGAGAAACGAAATGCTAATAGGTCGTTCCAGGTTCTTCCCTTCGACCAACCCCAATGCTACGGATGAGATCACGATTTGGTGAGACATCCACTTGCAGCTTATATTCATTCTTAAGCTAATCGGCTTCTCAGGTTCAATGGCGGCCCAGGCTGCAGTTCCCTCAGTGGATTGCTATTCGAAAACGGACCCTTTACATGGATGCCGGGCACTTTCAGACCCGTCCAAAACCCCTACACATGGGTGAACCTAACCAACATGTTATGGGTTGAACAACCCGTGGGCGTTGGCTTTACTCAAGGAACACCAGACATTACCGATGAAGTCGGTCTCGGCAAAGAATTTGCTGGCTTCTACAAGAATTTCGTCACCGCGTTTGGCCTCCAAAAGCGCAAAGTCTACCTAACTGGCGAAAGTTACGCTGGCTATTATATCCCGTATATCGCTGATACCTTTATAAATCTCAAGGACAAGATCTACTATAACCTTGCAGGTGTCGCCATTAATGATCCCATTCTAGGCGACGGCACGCTACAGCAGGAGGTCCCTGTCGTCCCTTATCTCGACTATGTAAGCATGTTTTCGGGGTCTATCTTTCCTGATTCTAGAGTAACTCATGGAATACGTGTTTCCGGAGTGTCTATTCTCCAGACATGTTTCATACCCCTTGAGTCTATCCTAAGAGAGCAAAGCTAATTCCGAATCCTTGCAGTGGTCCAACGTCTTTGACCTCAACGCCACCTTTACCAAGGACATCCACGCCCGCGCCGACGCCTGCAACTACACATCCTACTTCAACAAATACCTGACATTCCCACCACCCGGCCCCTTTCCGCCAACCCCCAACGCCTCAGCCCCCGGCTGCGACGTCTTCACCGATGTCTTCAATGCCGCGCTCGAAGTAAACCCTTGCTTCAACATCTACCACATCCTTGACACGTGCCCGCATATCTGGTCCCAACTTGGTATCGTAAACACCGGTGACTACGAGCCCCCCGGCGCAACCGTCTACTTCAACCGCACCGACGTGCAAAAAGCCATCAACGCTCCCTTGGGCACCAATTGGTATTTGTGTACGCCTACGAACGTCTTCGGCGGCGCCAGCAACAACCAGAACGTATCGGATCAATCGCTCGGGCCAGCGCAGGACGGCGTCCTGCAGCACGTCATCGAAAGTACCAATAACACTATCATCGGCGTCGGCAACTTGGATTACCTCCTCGCGACCAATGGCACCCTTCTCGCCCTGCAGAACATGACCTGGAACGGCCTCCAAGGCTTCCAAGCCTCCCCCACGAACAACGAATTCTACGCCCCCTACCATCCCGAGTTCAACGGCGGTGCGCTGGCCGGAGCCGGAGTGCTGGGCTCATGGGGAAAGGAGCGGGGACTGACGTTCTACCAGATCGATCTTGCGGGGCATGAGTTGCCGGAGTATACGCCTGGGGCTGCGTATCGGATGATAGAGTATATGCTCGGCAGGGTGCCGTCGCTGAGTACGCCGGGGGATTTTACGACGCAGACGGGGAATTTCACGGGGTCGAGCCCGCTGAGGAGGAGGGGGTTTGAGTATATGTCGTAGATCTGTATGTAAAGAAGCCATGCTAGGGGTTGTGAGCGCCAGAGGGAACTTGTACTGTTGGATACAATATCAGACAATGTATCTATCGAAATCACAAGTCCCGTTTCAAACCCCATCAACCCCCCTTCACTAACCGAAAAGCCCCCCACTAAAATTTTACTTCTTACACAAACGACCCAAACCAGCCCTTTCTCCTGTGGTGAGCCCCTAAGAAGGGATAGGTAGTTCTTTCTACATAAATACGAAAACGGAAACGATACGTTTCCTAGGCCTTCAGGTTTAGTGTTTAAAGATACTGTAGGTAGGGGGAAAGTCCCAATTGAAAAAGGGGAAGGTCCCTAGGGAAGATACCCAGCACTCCAAAAATTCTGAACACCAGCCGCCGTACTTTCAACGTCGAAACGAATGTATGTATTGCTCACAGCCTAATCCATCAAGCCTCAGCCATCAAAGCCCGTCTCCTGCTATAATACTGCACCATCTGCCCTGCATAATATGTAATTGTACAGCAGAAAAGAAAGACAAAGCCTCAGCGCCCTATCTAGCCCAATCAGCAGCGAGAAAATTACAAAGGTCCTCCAGATGTAGGCGATGTATATAGCAATCAGGCCCCCCAAGTAGATACGCTGCCAAAGAGCCTCCCAGGCTCCGCAATGCCTATGCACAAAGCGCCCGTTGCCGCTTTTTGGATGACTCACAACCCATTCGATGCCCCCCTTACCGATACCCATTCACCATGTTCCCGTTCACTGCAGACCCGTTAGGCCCTTCCCTCTTTTCGACGCCTTCCCCATCAACACTGACAAGCCTCTGCCCATTCAGGCCCTTGCCAAACGGATCTTCGTGCAACCTCATCGCTCGCGTCCATAACCTCAGCCCCTCCAGGTGCCGATGCCTGGGCACGATATCCATGAAATCCGCGAGCTTGACCCAGAAGATGCGCAAGCGCTCATCGAAGAATTTGGGTTTGGTTTCGATGTCGAGGGGAATGGCGGTTGCCCATGTGACGGCGAGGGCGGAGCGGATGGGTTGGGACATTTGGTTGCGGCATTGGCGCCAGAGGCTGCCGCGTTGGGAGAGGGTGAGCGGGAGGCGGGTCCAGGCGGTGTCTGTTTGGGATAGGGGTGGTTAGCAAGGGTTATGAGTGGCTTCAGGAAAAGAAATGCATAAAGGTAAGATTTCCCTAGTGGATCAAAGTAAGATATTGAGGATAACGTACATTGCGACAAGTCCAGATCTGTGATAGCCAGTATCGGCGCCGCCTGTACGTTCGTAATCCAACGCTCATCGGCTACCTGTTTGTCGCAGCTAGGATCAAGCTCACGGGTAGTAACAGTGTGTAACGGCAACCATTTGGTAATCTCCTTGGAATTTCTAGCTTCCTCTGAACTCAGTTCCGCGGCCCTTCTGAGGCTGTTTGGCAAAGACTCTCTGCGCTGCTGTTCTTGCTCTTCTTGAACTCGGATCCTGCGCAACCTCTCGCGTTCCTCGTGCTCGGCTCTTCTCCGTTCCTGCTCCTCTTTTCGTTGGCGATCTTGCTCGGCTCGCTTCATCTGCAGTTCTTCATCCCTCATTTTCTTGGCTACACGGGCCTCCTCTTCTTCTCTCTCGAGTCGAAGTTGCCGCTCGACTTCCTCTACATGACGTTGCTTTTCCTGCCGGGCTTCTTGCTCTTCGCGAGCGATGCGAGCAATATGCTCAGACTCTTCCTGTAAAGCCTTTTCTGTCCTCTCCTTTTCGGCCCTTTCAGCTTCAGCCCTTTCACGCAGTTCAGCCTTAACGCGGGCTTGTTCATCTTCCTTCTGGCGAAGTTCCTCACGCTCGCGTTCTTGATCTATTCGCTGTTGCCGAAGAATATCTTCATTAGCTTGTCTTTGCCGCTGCAATTCTTGCTGGTAGATGTCCTGCTGCAAGGCCTGGTCTATGCCAGACGGGGGCGAGTCGGTATTCAGTTGCGTTGGGGATCTGGTTGGTGATATCATGACTGGCGAGGCGATAGAGCTACCCATGAAAGCTACTGGAGCGGCACCGGGCGGATTACTAGGCGAGGTCGCTATCATGTTGGCTACCATAGCAGGCCCAGGCCGTGGTGGTTGTTCGGGATCTTTGACTAACGCATTGCCTTCTGAACCCACCCTTCGCCTTTTCTTCTTCTTCACGACATCTGAAGCTTTACCTAGATCAGCGTGACTGACTTGAGGACTGGCGCTCGTTCGAGGCCGTTTCTTGCCGGGTAGTGCGTTCGCATGGCCATTGAGATTCGGATATTCTATCTCTGTATTCGCCGCCTGAAAGGACCCGTCGCTAGCCATACGCCTGGGATGGTCTTTATCCGGTACACCTGCATCGCTTGATTTGCGTTTTGGATGGTTCTTACTGGACACGGATACATCACTTGATTTTCGTGTGGGTATTTTTTCGCCTATAGGCGCGGAAGGTATATCCACCTGCAGACTGGCCCTTCTCTTCGTATCTTGATCACTTTTGAGGTCATTCCTGGAGAGCAGCTTTCGTCTTGGCTTCAATGAATCTGCGTGCTTCGAGAAGGCAATTTCAGCATCGCTCACAGATCGTACGCCTTTGATCTTAGCTTTAGGAGGTCCTAATGGTTCCGAATCACGATCTGAGAGCACCGCGGAAGGTTCTCCGTTCTCCACATCTAGGCGTAAGTGCTTGTGTAATGCTATCTTAGTGATATATTCATCCTTAACACCAAACTTCCCCTCATGGGTTTTTCCATTCGGACTTGATCCTTTCCCCTGAGCAAGTGGCGATGATGAATGTTCAGGCGAGTCAGCTGTTGCACTAGCCTTCTTTGTACGCTTCTTACGAGGCGAGCTCTCACTGGCCTTTTTCGCTCCATGGCCGGTGCAGCGGTCATAAGCTTCTTTCAAGATATCGTACTCTTCCTGCCAGTTAGAGCTCTGTCTTTCTTTTGCCAGCTCGTAATAGGTGAGACCCTTGTATAGGCGACGAGTAGGATCAAATCCCGGCTGGTTCAGTAACAGCTTAATCACTTCAAGGTTGCCACGGCCAATTGCGGCGAGCATAGGAGTGCTAAAAGCGGGTTTGTGATCACCTGACTGCAAGGGGTCCGGATCCGACTCTGGCCGCGCTATAGCTATCAGTATTCCAAGAACAAAATCATGGCCCCCTCTAGCTGCTGCGAGTACAGCCTCTGTGTCTGCTTTCGGCCGCATCTTGAGAATATGGTCGACAACGGTCATGTCTCCTCTGCCGGCTGCCTCTCGAAGTTTTTCTGGCGTAGGATTGACCCACAAAAGACCATCTCGGGTTGGTTGACTCCTTGCTGTTCTTCTCCGTGCTCCAGGTCCTTGTGGGGGACTTCTGTTGCCCGCATCTGTAGGACTGGCCGCTGAAGCACCGACTGAAGAGACATCGGTATCCCGTTGTCCAGCGTGTTGCTGCCAACCGTGGTCTTCTGAGTACCTGCGCACAGTGTCTTTCTCCTTGGCTTCTATGAGGGCAGCTCGTATAGCCTCGTAATTATCATTCTCATCATTCACCAGATCCAAAGGCTCCTCCCCCTTTGCGTTGCTTTGACGTGGGTCGAGACCTGCATCTAATAAAAGCTTCACAACCTCCAGATGTCCATTCTCCACTGCATCAATTAGAGGTGTCTCCATATCTATATTTTTGCAGTTAATGTCGCAGCCCGTCTCCAGGAGCATCTTAACTATCTTAACGTGACCTTCGAGAGCAGCAATCTGTAACGGAGTATTTCCGGCGTTGTCGGGAATATTTATATCCTGCGGCCGTTCCTTTAATCTAGGCTCAGCTTCGCCGTCATTTATGGCACAAGCACGTGCCAGGATTGTCCGTCCATTCTTGTCTCTGTTCTTTTTATGAGATAGTTTGGCAGGCGACATTGCGTTGTAATCGACTGAAGCGAATTTTTGTAATTGAGGATGGCTATGCACAGAACTACTATCATCCGATTCCCCATGTACATCTTCTGAAACCCTCCTCCGACCGTCAGATAGCCTGGGTGGGTGAAGCCTTCTTCGTTTCTGTACCCCTCGTAAATCAGTTGATTGAATCGATTGTGCTCTGTGCTGCCGTCGTAGAGGGGGGGATTCGGATCGATTACTGGACGCTTCGAAAAGTGTTGCGCTTCGAGTCCCACGAGAATTTTTCTCGTCGACACTCACTGAGCTCGGATCACTCTTGCCTCGCCGTTTGCGACTATGATCTTCACGTATTTCTGTAGGCCTGCGCTTTCGTAATCGCTTTTCTTTGAGTTGGGCAGCCTCATCGTACGGAGGCGACGACCGAGAACGGTCAGAACCGGAGTCAGTCTTCTTAGATGAGTGTGCTTCTCGGGCTGGTGAGGAAACCGTAGAGCTGAGGTTGCTGGAGTTACCACCTTCTTGAGCTTCGCCTGCCGTAGTTTCTTGGATCGCTCTCTTCCTCTTCAATGACGGCCTACAATCCTCAGCCCCTCTGTTTCCCTCAACATCGTCATCCGAGTGCCTCTCTTGTTCACTTGGATTGAAATCTCCTACTTGATCGGCGTCGCGTATATCTTCATGTTTGATCGCTTTCCTTGTCTCTTCAGTTACAACCTCCTCTTTCCCAGGTAGTACAACAGTCTCCGCCTCCGAGTCACTCTTATCGTTGTTCGCATTTCCATTAGCCTCATGCGCAGCCACATTCAGGCAGCGTGACCCCAGTAATGGTGATGAAGACCTCGGACTGATTGGCAGTTTGTCTACATGGCGAGGCTCTTCAACTGAATCCACTTCCACAATTCCATCGTCGACTTCATTCGGCTTTGGAACCGAAAAGGGGTCATCATTCATCACGATCTTGTCCGTTTGACTTCCTTCATAAAGATCATGCTGGGTCGTTGTGGCTTCGAGGTCTCGTTTCCTTGGGCTTAGGCTGCGCGGACAAGGAACGAATCGGTCCTTGTCCCTCTTCTCGAATTATTGGCGCGTTGTTGAAAGTTTGTTCTTTCTACCGCTTGACATAGATTCGAACTGAAGATTAGCTGTAACTTACTTTAAGAGTCGTGAATCAATAGGTGGCAGTGTAATGTAGAGTCAAGTTGATCCGGTCGCAATAATAGTACTGCCTCTCGAAGCCTTCTCCTGATTGGCTGACAGCGGGCGGATAACGCCGTTGCGACTGGGGGGCACCTTAGGGCTCATTTCCCCTCGGTCCCTTCACATCTTACAACTCCGTCCCCCAACCCCTTTTCTTCCATCCATGATATCTCCAAGGCCAACCGCTGTCCGTGTCTGACGGTAATGCCACATGACGACAGCCATCGCTGCACTTCTTGAGATGTTTGGCCCGTCGCAAGCATTGCAGGTATCCTTTCTTTTAGCCAGCTCCACGGTAGAGCCACAGCCTCGTTTGACCCACTGCTTCATTCTTGGCTAAATCTTTTGACTCCAGGTCTTGTTTCTCAATAGCCTCCCCTCATTCAGATCTCGATTCATTACCTACGGGCCCCGCGCAACACCAGCCAAGGCACCAAATTCCGGGGAAAGTAAATCGCCAGACGGAAAAGGAGCTGGCTTATTGAATAAAGTCTTCAATAGCCTAGAGTCATTACAAGTACCCCATGGGTATTTCCTTCATTTTTACATTGTCTCTGTTGTTTTTTCACTGTTTTGGGGAATCCAAATTATGATGCGAGGATCCATATTGAAAGAGCTTGTCGAGCATGAACCCACTGGCTCAAGGGGAGCTATGCCTATGGAACGCATTATTGTAACCTGGGTCTTGATGAGCGCACAAGGAGTCCGAAGGCTACTGGAATCTATCATCCTCGCAAAACCATCAGCGTCGAAAATGTGGTTTGTTCACTGGCTTCTTGGAATATTATTTTACACAGCAATTGGTGTTGCCGTATGGATTGAGGGTGCAGGTAGGTCATATTATGATGAGCTTTGAAAGATCGGAAGTCTGGAACCAGTGTTTTATGTCATGTCGTAAATTCAATGTTCATGTGATAAACTTGGCCATCTGATGATAGCAAACAGGCAATGCACCCACTAACGGTCCCGCTTGATACAGAAACTCTTCGGTCTACCATTTCTGTATGGTCTGATCTCACGCTTTCCGCGCCTTCACTTCGTACAATACTATTTATCCCGTTGTTCGTTCTCGCATCCGGCATCCAACATGACTGTCACGTCTACCTCGCCTCATTACCCAAATACACGCTTCCCACACACCCGATATTTCAAAACTTGATATGCCCTCACTACACCGTGGAGTGCCTCATATATCTCTCCATGGCTTTTCTGGCCGCCCCTGAAGGCGCTTGGATAAATCGGACAATACTTGCTGGTCTTGTTTTTGTGTCAGTCAATCTTGGTGTCACAGCGTCGACAAGTAAAGAGTGGTACGAAAACCGATTTGGAAAGGATAAGGTGTCGGGTAGATGGAAGATGATACCTTTGATATTCTAGATCAATTCAGACCGAGATCTCGTTATCTAGGAAGACGTGTTAAAAAGCTGTTTCTCACTTCATTTCCTCAAAAATCCAAATCCCTTTCCCAATTTCTTCACCTTTACCACATCCCTAAAGGTCAAACTAACTCTCGTCTCCCTCCTCTTCCTTCCCTCCCCAAACTCCTCTTGGTCTCCCAACAAGCCCCAATTGCACAAACCCCCTTCCCCTCCCCTTAAATTCTCATCCACCTCCACCCCCTCAATCCCATGCAAGCACTCCTCATAGATCTCCCTCGTCGTAATCAATAAACTTCTTCTCTCCTGCAATATCCGCCACTTCGGCCCTTCTTCCTGTTTCGAACATACGTCAAGGACTATTGACGCGGACAACGAAACCGTGGCCACGACCGGGTGGTAAGCCGCGCCGTCTTCTTCACTTCATGCATCAAACGTCACCAATCTTCGTTTTTATCGAATACATTCTTACCATGCGGTAGGATTCCCTGTCCAGGGCGGTACTCATTTATAAGGACGTGGTTTGGGGCTTTATGTGGAGACTGTGCGAAAGAATTCTCATTGTTGGAGAGAGTGAGCGGTAAGGACAGTAAGCGTGGTATTATGGGATCCGAGAGCCAGGAAGGGAGAGGCGAGGCGAGGAGCGTGTTTGTAGAGCTCAGGGGCGAAGGGTGAACTTGCAGGCGGCGGTGAGAGAGGCTCCGCCAGGTTGGGAGAGGGACACTGTATATCTCTCAAAGACTTAGTATGTGGCTAAAGAGGAAACTTAGGAGAGGATACCTTGTGTAGAAGATTGGCTTCTTCAGATTGGGTGATGAAGTTGGGGATGTAATACGCGGAAGAGGGTAAAGTGGGGATCAGGGCTGCTTCAAGGGAAGATGGGAGAGAGGGAAGCGAAGAGGCGTCTGAGTCCATGGTCGTACTGGGTTCGAGTATAGCATGGCGGCGTGTTTTGTACGAAAAGCAGGAGGTCTATTCCGTACAAGTCCATCACAACACTAGCGGGGCCCCACAATCCCTGAACCCCCCACCTGTCAAACGCTCCTCTATTTTACAACAACTACCTAATTCTCTTCACAGCGCAGCACCATGCCACCAACCAAGAAACCCAGCGAGAAGCCTAACAAAGGCTCCTCCTCAAAAGGCAAAGGCAGCAAAGAGTCTAAAGACGTTTCAAGTTCCAGTAAGCTCAAGCCAGCTACCGCAATTAATTCCCGCCATATCCTCGTAAGTTACCCCCTCCCTCTCCTCCCGCCTACACATTCTAGTGTATTAATGTCGAACGTGGAAGTGCGAGAAACATTCAAAGAAAGAAGAGGCCGTGGAAAAACTGCGGAATGGTGCCAAATTCGACGAAGTGGCACGTGAGTTTTCAGAGGATAAAGCTCGACAAGGCGGTTCGCTAGGTTGGAAGGTGCGAGGGTCTCTGGATGCAGCATTCGAAAAAGCGGCGTATGAGCTGGAGCCTAGCACGACAGGGAATCCAAAGTGGGTTGAAGTAAAGTCGGGACACGGTTATCATATAATTATTGTGGAGGGGAGGCGTTAAGGAGGAAGGGCACGATTTGATAGGACGGAGAGAGGATAATTCACAAGGTCTACGAAAAGCGACTGGTTTGGACTCTCGAGAGTTTCTTGGTTCTATATTGCTTGGCCCCTCAATGCAAGCCGGCTTTCTGCGCGCCGAACACATTGCTCTATCACGGTCCAGAAGCGTTGCACGTCTAATGTTCGCGGTATGCGTACACCCCCATGGCTACTGGTGAGCTTTGTGACAACGGTCCTGCCAAGTTGCCCTTGCTCTTCCTCCAGGTCACTATGAAAGCCTTCGCAAATAACTTCCACTTGCCATCTTTCGCCCCCGCGGTCATCGAACCTCAGATCATCCTTAGCTTGGTCGAAGAGGAGTACTGCTACAGCAACCGGGTCATGCAGAGGTGGACCAGCTGTTAGGCCAAAAACGTCCGAGTAGGTGTGTGCAAAGAAAGTAAGGAGGTCATGCAGCATTTGACGTAAAGTCGAAGGGGCAGCCTGAGCACTCAAAGAGGATCCATATCCATATAACAATTGTTCTTGGACTTCCTGTGTTGCAAGCACTTGGTGTGTAAGCTGAAGCGGTATAAGAGTCGTCTTAGCGGCAAGTTCAGGGTTCGAGAAGATGGACTGAGCTGCTTCAGGATCGCACTGATAAAATTAGCACTCTGAAACCCAAAGCTTTGATTGGACGACAATGTTCGTACGTATATGTTGAATTCAGAATATTTTGTTATATTACCAAACCGCTCTCCCTTTGCATGACCCATGGGAGCCTCAGAAAAGCCAGTACCAATCGCGCCTCCCATAATACTTAAGCCCTTGATATGACTTATAAGCTCGGGGTACGTCGTCATGAGAAGTGCTACATTAGTCAAGGCCCCGGTAGCCACAAGATATGCATCGCCTTCGGGCTGCGACACGAGAGCAGTACGCATGGCTTCAATCGCACTTGGATCAGTAATCGGTGCAGATGCTGGCTTCGGCAGAAGATTGGTGCCATCAATGCCACTATCACCTGTCGATGTTTGAGGGTGCTTGTATTTGGTATCGGGGGTGTTGACTAACCATGGATATCTGGAGCATGCACAGCTTTTCTACAAAGCGGCTTCGCAGCACCAGGATGGACAGGAATATCTTCCCTCCCGATGGCTGTCAGGACGCTGCCTGCATTGGCTGTTGTTTGCTCGAGAGAAGCATTGCCGTGAACGGTGCTGATGCCAAGCAGTTTTAGAGCAGGATGATGCGCGGCGACGAGTATAGCGAAAGCGTCCTAACCGAACAATGAAAGATTAAATCAACGCAAGGAAGTTCAGGATGTCGCGTACATCGTGCCCTGAATACGTCAGTTCTCGCGAGAGCTAGAAGGGATGTAGCATTGGTGCTTGTTACCATGCTGTTCTCAAGCTTTACCTGGGTCGCAATCTAGCCATACGGGCGTCTGGTTCTCGTCGCTATACATGTGGGCCATCTAGTCATTCAACAAATTGGAAACGCCGCATAGAAGAATCATTAAGATCTGATGAAACACGGATAAGGCCAATGGCAGCGGAGAAAGCGAAAGTCAAAGCGTCGAGGTCCAGACTTTTTATACCATGCAAGCCACTCATGATATCACGTTCGACTTTTCTACCAACGATTGGTGTGCCATCGCCGGGGATATATGATACTATTGAACGAAGTCCTGATCGCTCTGCCCGTGACTTCTAATAAAAGCTCGCGCTTCGAGTGTGATTTACAACAGATGTTCGCGCTCAGCCTTTTATAAAATCACATCACGAAACGCGCAGATTCGTATGTCAGGTTCGTTCTAGTTGTTCATGTGTAAAGCAGATACGTAACAAAGTCGCGACGATGATATTGTATTAATTGTCTGCTATCACTTCTTTGCAGATTATTCTTTTTATAAGAATAGAATGAAGGAAAACCTTATCCGTGCCCCACCCTAAGCTCATCCTTCGCTTATACAAGTCTGAATCCTTCGAAGCGTCCACTCGGCCTCAATGATACTCTAAAAACCGAAAGACTGCGGACATTAGGATTCAGGAGCATGCACTTCGCCCCATTGCCTTGTTGCCTTGCAAATTACCGCATAATTTCAGATATAGGACATGGCTTAGCTATAAGATACATCGGCGTATAAGATATGGTTCCAATTGGACTAAATCCCTGGCCCCAACGAGAGTAAGACTCGAGTCTTACGTCTGGAATTATGCGATATAGTCGGTCCATCAATCTGATCTGTTGAGAACGGCAGTCACAGACATTTTCGAGTCGCAAATTGCAATCGCTCAAGATCTGGCTGAAACAGTTTCACATGTATCCCGGATGGGGGAGGTCAAGACTTTTATACCATGCAAGCCACACGCGCTATCCTCATCTACACATGACAGACATGTGTACCACGGTTTAGTAACATACCAATGTTACATGGCTGAATTTTCGACCTTGATGACGAGAAGTTATCAAGAAACTGCAGCAAGTCAAACACAGATGTTGAGATTGTGTGCGCGAAGATTAAAGCAGTATAACAGCAGTACTCAGAACATGCTACAAGAGATTTCCAGTGTCATCGTGCTCCAACAAAGATTGTTTTAATCGGTAATTACGGATTATGTGTTCGAAGATTGCGGCTGAGGGGGCGATCGAGGGGACTTCTTTTTCAATGCATGCGCATACTAAGCAAGTTGTCAACGTTCAAATACCTCTCTCTTCTTTCTTATTTTTATTCCATCATGTGAGCGCATACTCTGTACTCCGTACTGTAATCTAATCACTTTGCTACATAGCATTGCGATTTACGAAGATACCTTACGGTCTTTCACTCTAGTATGTTACTAGGCCGCGGTAGAAAAGTCGAGCATGGTAGGTAGATGTAAGATGAGGGTAGCGCAAGTAGCCTCAGGATGGAAGGGCTGGAATTACAATTTGGTGGAACTAAGTCCACATCCGTACTACTTCCGTACTACTGATAGTGCCCATATCGAATAGGCGGGACAACGCTTGCACGGCCCCGGACCAATTTTACTATGTATCAAGTACATATATTGACATTTCTCCTCCATCAGGATATCCGAGCACTCTCTACTCTCTTCGTACTGGTTAGAAGTCTTTTCCTTGATTCAAGCATGCCGGGAGCGTCAGTGCAAATCATTCTTGTTTGGGAAGTTCATACTAAATTTCCCTCTAGAGCATATGTTTCGGATTACAAGAACCTACTAGGTGATGACAATTTCTCACAAAGGCTCCTTCGTCCATGGAGCTTGGCATCACATGATGACGGGGATCTGCCAACTTCTGCACGCGTATCTGCTTTGGACGAAACCTGGAGGATATCCGAAGAAACCTACCCTCGGCGGCGCCTCAAAAGTCTCGGAGCATGGGCCCGCTATCCAAGTTCTGCCCGAGAGAATCTGAGTTCGGAGGGACAGTTCGCCATTAACAAGGGAGGGTGGTGGAACCAGCAGATGCTTGTCGATAGGAGTCTACGATCAATGGCAGCCCTGAGGGGGGGCAACAAGTCAGGTTTTTAGGTAATTCCGAAGGGGGGACACAGGTTGATTAAAGGGAAAGGGAAAGGGAAAGGGAAGAGAGAGACGTGATTGGGGATTACAGGGAGCAAGGAGATGAGATGTGACAAAGGTGGAGATGGAGGGATAAGGAGCGATTGGAAAGTTATCTGCTTTTTAAAGAAGCTAGAGAGAGAATGATGGATGAGCAGGAAGCCTAAAGAAGCCGATTGCTTCAGGCAACAAGGGTGCTTGTAGAATACCTCGATTCAACGGGTAGTGCAAGGGTAGCGGTAGAGTCCCTCCACTCGCTAGTTGGGCTTGGTTTGCGCTTCAGGATAGCCACCACCAGCCATCTCTTCCTCTCCGTGACATCCTCGCGCCCACGGTCCCGCTCTCGCGCCCACGCTCTTTCGTGGCCCTCGACGTCTCTCTCGTAGATCTTCGATATTTCCAGCCCCATATCTACAGCGGTGTCGAAGAAGGCGGCGACTTTTGCGCGGCCGGTGTGGAAGCCCGCGATCACCCAGACCTGGGCGTCCTCGTCGCGGGAGAGGAAGTGCAGCATCGATTCTACAAGGCTCTCGTGTTCTCCGACCATCCAGAGACAGTCGGCTGCCATGATTCGGGTAAAGTGCTGGGCGTGTGTCTGAGCGAGGCGGTCGGTCAGATCTCCCCATTTGTGGCCGCAGTGACTGACGGTTTCGGGGGATTCCGCGTCGACTTTGAGTGGATCCTTGGTCGCTTCCAGGACTGCTCCAAGCCGCAAGGTATGGTGTTGATTGATGTTCTTGTTACGAATATATTCCGGAACGTTCTTCTCGACGTTCACGTTGATATTGGCAATGACTTCTGGTGAGGGATAGTCTGATATTACCATTTCGTCGGCTCCGGCGAGGGCACTGACAATGCCGGCAAGGCCGCTACCTGGTTTGTAAACGTCACGTAAGCCCCGTTCTTTTATGCCCACTCTTGGCGGAGTTGAGACACACCAGCGCCGAGCTCCAACACCTTCTTCCCAGTGACATCCCAGGACCTCTTTTCTTCTGCATTTAGACCTGTGGCACAGCCACTAACGTATTCCGCCATCTGAACACTCGCATTCCATACGGAATGAGCGAATAATCGCCTCTCATCTTCGACGCTCGGATCTGTGAGTCTTAACTCCAAGTCACCGAAGCGTTTTGATTTGTAGATGACATAAGAGCCGGCATCACCGTGGTTGGTTTGCACATCGTTCGGGAATAGAGTGGTCAATGACGACGAGTATATGTCTTCGACTGCGAAACGGGGGTCTGGGGGGATTTTGGGTAGGCGGATGAGGGAGGTGAGCATTGTTGGTAATGTTTCGGAGTAAGTGATGATGCCCTACAGCTAGTGCAGGGTACTAAAGGTCCCCTAAGGCTCGGTATGGGAGGTCCCCCCGGATGGTGTCGTTCAACCCTAAAATCTACTTCGAACCCTCAAGAGTGAAGGTTCGTATGCCGGATTCTCGCTGCCTAGGGTAGTCATTGTGTGCGAGAAACTGCTCAACTACGACCAACAGACGGCACCAGAACTTTACAGATTATCAAGCTCTTAGCAATATGCGCTACTCCTTCAACTACAACCTTCGCTGTAGACACGGGCCGAGTAGAAATCTACAACTGCTCTGGTCAAATTTCTCTCCTAAAGCATGCCCGTTTCCTGCGGCGCGCGTTTAGGCAATGTATCGTGCTTGATCTGTATGAGTTCTTTGACTGGATGGATGAACAAAAATATTTACACCTTAAAAGAGACAGATTTTTAGATACCGATGCCAGTTCTTTCTACATTCATGGATTTTTAATTGGCCTAAATGGGGTTTCTTTGTAACAGCTACTACTCGACCTTGCAACGCCCATACCAAGATGCCAGAGGGAGCGTCGGATGACCATTCTAACTTGCATTCAGGACGCTGGCTCGGAGATCTTGCCGTCAAAGAGAAGTTGCATAAGTCTAGACTGATTAGAGGGTCGTCACCCGATGTAATACAGGTGCTGCTTCGTGGCAGACAGCGAATGAATGTTGACCAGAACCTAATAATATGGGGTTGTGACTGCAGATGACGATAAAGCTGTGACGAGGTATCGTGCCTTATTGACGCTGTCAATCAAATTCTGTCAAGGAGGAGAAGACTAAGCGCACGGATGCAACACATCCTTTGCTTCATGTTCACGATTGCAATATATGCCCCCACCAGACCGAGCACGCAACAGCAGATGTAGACATTTTGATGAGGAGTCCCTGCCAACACTCCCTTTGTATCATTCTCGGCCTTTCGAGGCCCAACCAAAGAACTGGGCGACAGTCGTTAAAGGAGTAAAGGCCGCAAACAAAGTTCAAAGGGTCCACAGACAAACATCGAAGCTCATGACCAAGGGCCATTCACCTGGAGGTCCCATAGCGATTCCGAAGAAAGTGCCGTACAGATCCAGGACACTTCACGTCCGCATGGCTGTTGTAGATCTGGCAAGTAAGTACGGTTTGGAGTTAAGCTTAAGTCTAGACCAGGATAACTTGTGTAGACAATGGTGAACGTGCACTTCAACATGGACCTCACACAGTAAAGAATTGATAGAGAGAGCATGAACCTTGCAGAGTTTCTGGTCATGACGACGAACAACCGGTATCGTGCTAGTCGTTAGCAATAGCACTTCGATTGTATCTTGTATTGCCGTTGTCGTTGAAACGGCTTCCTTTTCTGCCATGACTTCGGCCATGTTTACCAGGAACATGTCATAGTTACTTTTTGTGTTATAATCTTTAGTGTGTCTTCGAGTGAAGGAATGAGGGCGGTAGGTAGTAGTCACTTAAGTACTCTGGACAGAGAAGCCGTATGAGAGAAACTGCAATGTCCGTAATCGGTTTACTGGTAGCGTACTCCTTGTACAGTTAGGTGGCGCCTCTACTCGAGGATCTGTCTGAAGGGTTCAAAACCATAATATCGGTCAAAAGCAAAATTAGGTATAAAGAATAGTCAGGCGGTAATTCTGCATATCCAGGGGTCATCAATCATCACCAATCACCCGTCTGATCTACTTTGAATCAAAATTGAGCCAAGGATCGTTGTATAACTCCTTTGCGGTCGATCGCTCTTCTGGAAGCCATCGAAGCATCTTAGATGCAAACTCGATGAAAAGCCGCTTGTCCTCTCCTTGGAGGAATGGTGTGAGAATTGAGAAAGTAAACTCTGTGGAAGACGATGAGGTTTGGATATCTGAATTGCCCTGAAAAGACAGCTTAATATCAACAAAGGTGACAGGGGATTCATAAGCTTCGATGACGTTTATGCAGAGTGATGCGTAATGTAAAAACTAGATTAGTCTGCTTTGCCTGCTCGATCTAGCAGCTCTCGCGGAGGTGGGCCCCAGTAGGCCAATCATCTGAGACGAAGTGGGCTTCACGTGAGTACTCGTCGTTTTCGGGCCTGGCGTCCATCTAAAAGCGAGATATTCTCTAAGAGCTTTCACAGCTATGCAGTAAGGTAGATATTAGTAGCATTCCCAACCAGAGGAGGGTTTCAATGCGGAAGGATCTTACCACCATGCCAAGATTCCAGATATCAGCGCTGTAAGTCCAGCCAGCCTTTAGTAGAACCTCTGGTGCGCAAAATTGCTCGGGCTGGGATGTCACGACGATGAGGAGTGGAGACATTTGCCGAAGACTTGCAGCACCAAAGTCGCTTATCTTGAGAGATCGAGCACCCCCTTCCTCAAGCCATCAAAGTCGGCTCTCGTTTGATATATAGGATGTCCATCGACCTCTTTGTAAAGAGGTATACCATCTTTCTGTTGGCGAAAATAGTCTTCGATGACTGAGCTATCCTCAAAGCCCACCAGAAGATTGTCGGCTTTGAGGTCTGGTGTTTTGTAATTAGCAGTCCCCTTGCTGAAAGAAAACTGGTATGGACTTGCCGGTGTGTATGACATGACATTCGGAATGGAGAAAATCAAAACCTTTCAGGATTACCTTTAACAAGGCTTTGAGAATAAATAGTTGGCGACAAGCCCACGGTACCGAGATGCCCGACCTAGAAGCCAGAGCGGTTCCCTTTAACGGCTCAAAACCCCATACCAATGTGTTCTCCTAAAGGTCCTGGGACCGTGAATGAGTCCTTAATCAACCTGATATACTAACGACGACCTTCGTGAACGGATTGCATCCTAGAGATATGACGGGACATCTCGAGCTCATCTTAGGCTGCCTTCCGATTCACTTTCAAGGCAGTTCGTAATGTTTCAGCGCCACAATATCGGTTTTGATCGCCATGGCCAGCGAACTAAACACTGTTATTGGCAGTCACCTACAAAGAGTATTGCACAAAAACCGGTTAACATCCTTGGCCAGCCAGACCTGTTGAGTCAGTTCCCCAGCGAAAGCTTCGAAACGATTTGGGATTTTTTTGGGATTTCTCCCTAATCTGGGCTTGGATAGAACCGGCTTCGGGCCCAACATTTCGGACTTGCTTATCTTCCTCGAAAAGGTTGTTGGCCAGCGGCAAGTGGAATGCCGCTTCCACGATTGGCGCCAGTCGAGATGAAAGGCGAACCGATACAAGTGAAGAATTGTATCAAAAACGCTGCCACGTAAACTTCTCAGAGCCTTCAGCCCTCATCATCTCAATCCCCCCCCCCCCCCCCCAAAAACCCCCATCTCACTACACAAGAACCCCAACCCCGCAACCAATCCCATCGATTCAACAGCAACCACAAACCTATAGATTCCAAGTTCCAACAGGCAACGCAACCAACTACCACGAAGACGGTTCGGAAACAAGGACCACGATATGAAATGCGTTCGATACTGACACGAACGGCACCACTCGTTCTTGTTGTAGATAGATGGGTCTGGCTATTGATTTGGTTGAGGTTCACTGTCTGACTGATTTTTCACCTTGCTTTCGATGATGGACCTATGTAGTACGTGAATGGTCAAGTATCTCGACGCCAGAGAGGCTAGGTATACTTTGTTACAAGCTTGTTATCTAGAAGTTTCCGGGATATTTTTTTCTTCTCGACTTGGAGATGTGGATATTTATCTCGATGTTGGGAGTCTGAGGCTGAAAGGTGCGAGGATGGAAAGAGGTGGGATTCTAGGGATCTAGATGGGTTTGAAAGAGAGGGAGGGCGATGATGAGATGGGTTTGTGGAGGGGGAACGCTGGCGGGATAAGAAGGATGGAGGAGGGGAGATGTTCTTTTTGCTCAATACATACAATACCGGTCCTTATCATCCCCAACCTCCCTATTCTATACGCCCATAAGATCCCTCGAGGAATCCCTTCTCCAAAGTTTGTGCAAGCTCGAAGTATCGATCCCTTGCTATGATTCCCAAGACATTGTAAACCTTCGCCACTGATGCTTTACTCGTACATACCGACTTTCACCCATCTCCTCTCTCCCTTGCCGCTTTTACTTTGAGCTTTTTCGTTAGATCATGAACCTTTACGCTCTTTCTCCTCTTCTTCAGTCGCGTCGGTCTTTGTTCTAGCGATTACTCATCGTACCTTGACACCAGCTTTCCAATCACTCATGTGTTCTCCAATGATTTTGGCCGCTTGCTCTGCACTGTGTTGACGGCCGATTGCTTCGACGAAGTCGCCTTCAGGATCTATTTCCAAGTACTCGTGTCAGGACTCCCTGTCCACCAAATGACCACCCTCTGACCCATTCATAGTAAAAACAAAACTCACCCATCAGATAGAAATAAATACTATGATCCACTAGATAATCCATCCCCGGCTTCACGCCTTCCGGTGTACTGAAATACACTCGATACGCCTTGCAAACCGCTTTGACCTGTTCCCAGGTTCCAGTCAAGCCCACCATACTCGGGTGGAACTCTGCAAGATAGCTTTTTAAGACGCTGGGGGTGTCGCGGGCGGGATCGCAAGTTATGAAGAGGGGGAGGAGTTCTTGCTTGGTTTCTTGGGATGTGAGATCGATCATGCGGGCCATCTTGTCGAGTTCTTCGGGGCAGATGTCCGGGCAATGCGTGAAGCCGAAGTAGACCTACCACCTATATTAGCACATACGTTATCACCATTGTGTCCACTGCCGGTCCCTCCGTCAACCCCTTCCAGTCCCTTCCAACTCAGTTCTTACCTCCCCCTAGCAAGCAGAACCGAATGCCCACATACCAGCGTAAACCGTCCTTTTATATCCTGATCTGTAAATATTCTCCCCTCGTGATCTTTCAATTCAAACTTCCCCCCCACCTTCGGCCTTCCAACGCCCTTCGACGCTTCCGCTACCCTCTTCCGCTCCATGCGCGCTTTTTCATACCGGAAGTAGAAGATCATGCCGGCGCCGGCGGTAAGGAAGATGACGGCGGCGCGGAGGGAAAAGGGCTGTTATAGGAGATGAGGGTTAGTGGATTCGTTCGGAGGAGGGGGGGAAAGCCGGGGGCAAGGGACGGGAAAGGGTGCGCGTACGCCGGTGGAGACGCGGGAGCGTTGTTCCTCGACGGTTTTGTAGAGTCGGGAGACGGTGTTGGTAAAAGCTCGCCGCGATGAGCAAGGGGACTGTCGGCTTAAGGAGGGTTTGGGCGCGCGAAGGCAGGTTTTCGAGGAGGGAGATGAAGCTTGGTGTAGGCAACGGGTTAGAGGGCGCAGATGCGGCGGTATAGGTCGGGAGGAGAACATCGTTAAAGGAATAAAGGTCCGGGGGCAGGTACCAGACATTGTTAAAGGTGAGGTTTTTGGAGATCTCGAACTCTGCATTTGTTAAACCGTCGTTAATCCTGCCGTGCCTGCCATACCAGGATTATCGGCGCTAAGCCTAATTAGTCACCCCACCAAAATACTTGTTTACTGCATTGTTTACTCGTACATTCACCTCAGCTTCCTACAACACCCCACCTACCCAGCTCACTCACCTCCTCCCTCTACCTACTCACCTACCTCCTTCCTCTACATACTCACCTACCTACTCACGTACTTACTCACCTAACCTACACAGCTCAACATGCGACCTAATGAGGAAGAAATTCCTTCCGTACCAGACACTGCATCGAAGGCTGTTCAAAAGCTTCAAAAGGCTAAAAACAAGCCGTCGATTCAAAAAAATACTAGATTCGATTCAACCTCCTTCTTCTACATATCGACCTATCCAGGTGGAGGATCGGCTTTCTCAGCCTAAATTTACCCCCAGGGCTTGTGACCCCATTGGATTTTTTCAGCCTGTTCATTACCTCATCCATGCTTGAACAAATTTCCGAGTCCACGACTACGAAGGCACAGAAGACAGAGAGAACAGCTAAACAACGGCTCTGGATCCCCACTTCGGATGCCGAAATTGGCGTCTTCGTGGGAATTTTACTATTCATGGGTTTGATTTCCATAAATCGCACGGAGAGCTATTGGGATACACACTCAGATATGCATGGAAATCCCGAAATACCTCAGACTATGGCTTTGACTCGATTTGATCAAATTAAACGATTTCTGAAGCTATCCGGTCCAAATACGGACCCTGAACCCAAAAGCCCTGGCTATGAAAAGCTCTGGACAGCGAAATTGGAACCGTTTTCGACCCTGTTTAGCAGGCCTGCAAGCAATATCTACATTCAGGTCGAAAGGTGTCAGTTGACGAGCAATTAATCCTTTTTAAGAGTCGATTCAAACATACCATGAACATACTCAGTAAGGAAGCCGATCGAGGGTTTAAAATCTACTGCCTATGCAGTGAGAATTATCTTGCAGGCCTGCTGAAACAGGGTCGAAAACGGTTCCAATCTCGCTGTTCAGAGCTTTTCATAGCCAGGGCTTTTGGATTCAGGGTCCGTATTTGGATCGAATAGCTTCAGAAATCGTTTGATTTGATCAAATCGAGTCAGAGTCATAGCCTGAGGTATTTCGAGATTTCCATGCATATCTGAGTGTGTATCCCAATAGCTCTCCGTGCGATTTATGGAAATCAAATTCATGAATAGTAAAATCCTCACGAAGACGTCAATTTCAACATCCGAAGTGAGAATTCAGAGTCGTTGTTTAGCTGTTCTCTCTGTCTTCTGTGCCTTTGTATTCGTGAACTCGAAAATTCGTTCAAGCATGAATGAGGTAATGAACAGGCTGAGGCTGGCAAGACTCTCACCTCCACGTGGTGCCGGCTGGGAACCTGATAACAATTGGTTATTCTTATCAGAGCTAAGAAGAGTCACGAACCCGATGATACGCAGCCAAAGACGCTTATTAACGATCTTTATCGAGCGATGTGCGACTGTTACAACGATCATCGAAGTCACCGAGCCATTTCAGGGACAAGATACTGCGTCCTCACCACACGACTTATATACCTCAGTGCCGAAGTTCTATCGATAGGGACTCTCAGCGATCTTCGACGATTAAGCTCTCGAGACTTATTCGACTGCGTTTCGTTCAAATCATTGTTCTGTTGAGAAAGAGGCTTTGCCAATAAACACACTATATGAGCTATAGAATGACCTTCGATAGAAGTTTGGCTCTTGAATTCAGCGCTCACTACGATGAAGGTATACAAGTTGATTGAAAAGTTGATATGCTCAGGAAGAGGGGGAATCAAGACTTAACGACGTGTCGTTTGAGTGTCAGAGACTGTGCAGAACTGGATGAAATTGTCAGTCTTCCTCATACGCCTCTATATCTAGAGACATCGATGCATTTCTACGGTTTAGAGTTTTCATCGAACCCGATGGTTTTTCGTTTCCGTGGGGCTATTCTACAAAGACCAGCTATTCTGAAGTACTGAAGGAGAAGGTACGAATAGGGGGAATCTCGTGTCTTGAGGATGGTACAGTTCGGTGGCGATTGTATAGTCTGTGAGTAACACTAACCAGGCCTACATACTTAGCAAGTGTCTATTGTAGTGTCAGCTTCGCGACGCCGCACTCGAGTCAATAAAAGAACTACCTTATCAATGAACAGGCTGAAAAAAATCCAACGGGGGTCACAAGCCCTGGGGGGGTTAGTTTAGGCTGAGAAAGCCGATCATTCTTCACCTGAATAGGTCGATGTGTAGAAGGAGGTTTCAATCGAATCTAGTATTTTTTTGGAATCGACGGCTTGTTTTTTAGCCTTTTGAAGCTTTTGAACAGCAGTGTCTGGGACGGAAGGTTAGGTGAGTAGGTAGGTGGGTAGGTAGGTGGGTGGGTAGGTGGGTGGGTAGAGGAAGGAGGTAGGTGAGTATGTAGGTGAGTAGGTAGGTAGGTGAGTATGTAGAGGAAGGAGGGTGAGTGAGCTGGGTCGGTAGGGGTGTTGTAGGAAGCTGAGGTGAAATGTAAACAATGCAGTAAACAGATATTTTGGGGGGGTAGATAGTTAGGCTTAGCGCCGTTAATCCTGGTATGGCAGGATTAACGACGGTTTAAGGGATACAGTACGCTATTTCATCAGCCTTACGGTAGAAGTCATTCCATTTCATGTATAAGCCTTGGCATTATCGATTGAAGGTTTGATTCGTCATTTCAAACATCGCTTTTCTAAATCAATAGATGTGAATGACAATTCATTGCTTGTTGCTACGTTCCAGTGACTAGGTATTGGTCGACGATGTTACCTCTAAATGCTCGTAGTCTTCGCCAACTCTGAGAAAAAGCCGAGCAAATACAAATTCTGCTAAGCATGATATATCCAACCGACTCGACGTATTACTTCCTTTGCTCCTATATAGACAAAAAATGCTTTTAGGAAACGCTGACGAACTGCCCGATTGCCGGCACCCCGTCGACGGTGACATATACAACATATGGCCCCGGCTGGGCCACGTTCCTGTTCGGCGGCATCGTCACCGTAATCTTCTGAGTCGTGCTTCCAGCGGCAAATCCGGTGTTATCGAGGAACACCATACGGTGGTTCATGTGCAGGCTGTGCGTCACGTAACCGCCGTGGTAAAGCGCGACCTTGCATCCTTTCGCACCAGCGGGTGCGGTGAACTTGATTTGGAAAGTAGCACCGTTGGCAGTGAGAGACCCAGAGCTGATTACCACGTTGGTGGGGCGCTTGTTTGCGTTGGCACCGGAGAGGTAGGGCGGGACGTAGTTCTCGACGCGGAATTCGGTCACGTAGTCTTCCGAAGGGACTTTGTTGGGTACGGGGGTGAGTATGGGCATTTGAACGGGGTTTGAGCCAGCGACCATGAGGGTACCGTCAAGGAGGAGTAAAGAGACGGAATGGTAGAGACGTGCGATGCCGGAGAAGGGGCCTGTGGTCCAGCGTTGGCCGTGGGGTTGCGCCGGGTCGTAGATGAGAACGGTCTCAGTCGCGGCAGAGGCGGTAGCGACACCGAAGCCTTGCGCTCCCTTATCACAGCCGTTGAGCCAAATGACGGTCCCGTCTGGAAGCAGAGTCCCTTCGACCATACCACGGCCTTCGGGCATGGAATCCATTTCCCAGGTTGGGTTGGCGTCATAGGGCTTCATACGGCCACAACTAGGGTCGGTAGGGGATGTAATGTCCTGGTAGGCACCGCCACCGCAGATGATGATGTCAGCGGCCCATTGGTTGGCGCTTGAAAGGGGAAGAAGAACGCTGCCACCCGTGTTGGGGTAAGTACGGAAGTCACCGGGGAGATCTGGCAACTTCTTGAGGGTGGCGTTGGTAGCAACATTGAAGATCTCTGCGGACTTGGATACGAAGATGAAAAGATTTCCATCGTTCAAAAGGTGGATGAAAGGATACATGTAGTATGGCTGGTTCTTGTAAAGAATATCAAGGGTGGTGCTACCCTTGCCGTTAGGAGTACCTTGAGCAGTCAACAATTCCCAAGTAGGGTTGTTGTTTGCAGGGACTGTAGGGTCCAATCCATTGAGACTTCCAGAGGCTACGAATAGGGTTCCATCTGGCATCGTCTGAACCGAGGCATACCAACGTGCAGTGGAGATTTGGTTGCTCGTGGATTCCTGCCATGCTTGTCCGTCATTGGCGTTGCTGCCGATAGGTCGGGATAGCGTACGGATTGACTTGAAACCGTCGCCTACGGTAGGGTCAATGAATGTAAGGGGAGCATTGCCGCCAATGGAGATGAAGCGTCCGTCAGGGAGGAAAGCACCACCGGAACAGAATGCATTGGTCTGGATCTGGGTCAGTCAAGAGAATAGTACACATGTATGGGGCGCGAACCTTGTATTGAAGCCCAACAACTGTGTTTGAGGCAGGGTCGTATTCTGCAGAGTAAGCATATTGGCCGTTGGGGAGCTTGATTTGGGTGTAGTTTTCGACTTTGTCGAGGAAGACAACTTTTCCGTTTGGCAAGAGACCTGCGTGCATAGCCGGAACACCGGCTTGACCGACAACCTTGATGGACCCTCCGTTGGGGTTTGCGGGAGCCGGGGCAGGGCCTGGGGCAGGGGTGGCAGGAGCGCCGGTGCATGGTCCGCTCTGGCATCCGTTGCCGCAGTGAGCAGTCGACCTACCACAGAAACCGTATGCTGAGCAACAAGATCCCTGAGGCCAATTGCCGCAGACAGTGTTGCCGTTGTTCGCACCGCAAGTTCCATCGGTTGTCGCTGGCCCAGTGGCCGGTGCGGTCGATGGCACGCCGAGAACTGGCTCTTGGGAGGTCGCAGCAGCAGAAGTCGCCCTGGTCTTGGAGCTGGCGGTCGTCGTGACCCCTCCGTTGCTGGTTACGCAGCCACTTTGGCAACCGTTTGTGCAGTGCGCAGCATCCTTCCCACAATACCCAGCTGAAGAACAGCATCCGCCAAAGGGTCCGTTGGGATCACATGTAGCACCTGCAAACGCGGATCCGCAACGAGCATCAGATCGAGGTACTTTTGGGTCTGTTACAGGTGCTGCGCCAGTGCAGCCAGACTGACAGCCTGTACCGCAGTGAGCGGGAGTGTTTCCACACCATCCGTAGGAAGAACAGCATGTGCCCTTGTAAACCGTGCTGTTGGGGTCGCAAAGTGTATTGCCGTGGTTTGGCCCACACGTACCATCTGTAGAATATGCCCGTTTGACGATTTCTTTGGGATGGTCACGCTTGAGAGATTGGGGGTAGTAGGGCTCCGACGACTTTTTACACCTATCAAATTTCCCGGTCAGTACAAAATCCGATAGTTCAATGTCTCGATTGTCTGAGAAGCCTTACTCGCCCTCCACGCAATGCATCCCCCTGAAACATCCCGTATAGTTTGGGCTCTCGGTATCGCATGAAAGATCAACGGGGGTGAATATGATATTGGAGTAAGCCTGGCCAAGGCAAAGGCCCAGAGGAAGAATAAATGAAGCTCTCATGATGTGTATGTCTATAGAGATGTTAGATGGAACGATGCAAGTGATGCAGAACCGAAAGAATGGTCCGAGTTGCAAGACGCTTTTAAGACAAAGAAATGATTACGGCGGTGCACTAGGTTACAGCCTTCGTACTTCATTCACACCCGTCGTTTGATGTCAACAAAGAGACCGGTGAAGGCAGATTCCCACGCATCCGGATGCGTTTGCTGCGCAGCGCATCCGGCCATTTCACTAACGAATAACGTTGATGTGACGGAATTTCCAAAAATGTACCATGCGCCTTACTTCAGAGATGTTTTAACAAGCCTTTTCACAGAACGTTGACACTTTGCCTTTCCCACAATCTCCAGGTATCAAAGAATTATTAAGTAGGGATATAATTAAAAGCTTTTTAAAGGATGATATATTTTGTTACTGCCGGAACGAGTGACGACAGAACGATATATGGTATGACAGGAAAGGGTTCAATGGAAGAAGGTGGTGGTGTGTCGAAGGACAACGACGGTAGTAGTGAGTGAAGGGTGAAAGAAAGGGCGGCAGTGGGTGTCGTAGTTGTACACAAGGAATGAGACGGATGCAACCCCCGCGGTAAGCCCCCCTGAACAGGCACATGTTCTTATTGCGGTACTACGGCGGTACTACTAGAGATGTACTACCTCCTAGTCGATGCTCCAATACGAGCACGGCCCTGAGGGTCACTCTGCGCGCAAACAGAAAGCAGCGCTTGAACCGATGTATCCCAATGAGTGGACGATGCACTTACAACGGGGCGGCATAGACCGTCCAATGAAGTTGGGTCAGGGGCCACTGTAGCGGCTCTACGACCAGGACTACTTGTAGGACTATGCCGGCTCTTGAGTCTTGTTGCCGGCATCCAATCACAGGACATACTGTGGTTTCGATGAATGATACAGTACTCTATTAGTAAGCCTTCGTTCCTGACGATCTTTTTCATTTTAGGGTCTAACGCCCGGCCGAAATGTGGGGTCCGAGGGGTCCCACAGTTTTTGCCCTCCTGCAATTTCCCCTGTTTTATTTTTGGGCGAAACCTGAGACCATCATTGGGAAGTGCTCGAGGCGCTCGCTCGCTCGCTCTCCACCGCAAAACGTCATTGATGATGAGGAACCGCGGATTTCTCCATCATCCGAAATCTTGAGAGAAGTTGAAGGCCAGGAGATTACATTGTCCCTTGGTGCCATCTTCTTCCATCATGTATTCTAATGTAACACGGTGGGGGTTAGAAGCGTGCCGTAACACTAAAACACTCATCTCGGCTCACAGAGTCACAAGTGAGGGAATTGGGCGCAGTACATACGGAATACGGAAGTACAAACCAAATTCCCGTCCCTTAGGGTAAGCTTGCGGAACATCGGAACTGGTCACGTGCTCGGCTTCTTGACCTCCATTTGCCATCCGTCTCATCCACTGTGGTACCAGTGGCTTCGTGAGATGAACAGGGTTTGGATTTGGTGTAGAGATCGAGTGCGACATATGCTGTAAATCCCATGTTCCCGTCGGCTATTATACTAAGTCTTATACTATATTCTACATGTCTATGCAATGCCATCCATCAAAGTCGCTATCCAAGTATTCATATAGTCGTGAAGCATACACCGCTCAAATGCTTGTAGTATTCTAAAATCGTAAGTCCGAGAAACATTTCACGTCTCTGCACCAGCCAGTCTTTGCAGACGATGAACGCCAAGATGCTCGTTCCCATCGCTGCCAGTGTAGACCCCAAAAGCGTATTGTGGACTGGAATGCTCCCCGAGCAGTCGTGTCACCAAATCGACCTTAGTCCGAGGCTCCCGGAATACATTATCCTTCAGCAGCGGACTTTGGTGGAAGAAGGTCATGAGCTGGCCAAGTGTACTAATTCCATGTGGAAGGTACCGCTTCTTAGTGGGCCAGATGATGAGGAAGGATAGAGCGTAGACAAGAACGAAGCCAACCAGAGCTTCATAGCCTGGCATGCTAGCGGCTATTCGGACGTCCTGCGTTGCCACAAAGAATTGAGCGGTGAATACACCACCACTGAGGACAGGAATGGTGATGGAGAGGAGGGAGATGAACGATATCCAGGAGACTTTGTAGTGGCCAGCAAAGGCTGCCTTGAGGCTCACTTCAATCGGGAAACAGGCGGTATAATCGAGTAGGAGGGAGTTTTCGGCTGTGGTGCCATGCGGATCCGAGAGGGTTGCAAATGGCTGAAGACCACGGAAATAAAAGTCGATAGGCTGCCAGGCGAGGAACAGGATCATGCCGAGGAGCGATGGCAAGAAACTGTAGAGGAAGTTGGCGGGCGAGAAGCCCAAAGGTGAGGTAGGCGCGGGAAGTAATGGTAAGAATCCATCCTCAACAGCGTGGTATAAAAAGCTAACCACAATGAAGGCCAACGTCAAAACCAAAGCACTGACAGTCCAGGCGACCACAAACGTGTCTCGGAGGAACCACGGCGTCCATTGGACAGCTGGAGAATGGGCGTCTGTTTGGAAAGAATCTAGCCTTGACGGTATCGATCGCTGACGGTTATGTTCTGGCTCAGCCAAACGATGCGTTGCCTTGGCTTTGCCGCCGCTTGAGTGGTCGTCACGTACATTTCCCTCCTCAAAGCTGTCCAATGCTTCATTTGGTCGACTTGATGAGGAGTCGATGTTGTAATTCTTCGAGGCATGCCCTGTCTGCGCCGTCCTCTTGATTTCTGATCCCGCAAAGTCTGAGACTATATTTGCCGAGTGGAGCAGAACCAACAGGTCGGCGATTGATTTCGGATCCCAGCGCAAGCCAGTGTCCTGTCTCGAAAATCGAAGTAGCACTAGCACCAGCGCAATCGCTAAAAGCACGTATAGTATTAGGAGCGTCCACCCAACAGGCCGGACTGCGGTCCACCTCCAAACGTCCTGCCCATCGAGTGAATAATATCGAGTTTGAAAAAACGAGCTCTGCAATGGCACGGTAAAAAGCGAAAGCCAAAAGATTATAGAGCACAAGCCCAATACAGGCTCCCCATACTTGAACAATGACAGATTGGGTATCAAAAAGTTGGTTGGAAACCACGCCAAACCGTGTAATATCCGCGAATTCTCAGTACTCTGTCCTGAAGCCAATGTGCTAAACGAAAGTGTCCTCTGTACGGCAGACTGTATTATGAAAAGCGAGATCTCTATAAGTATAGCAAGTAATTGTGGTAAATATTCGAAGAGGAAGTAGCGTTTGGTTCCCACGCCGTCATATTGGAGCAGGCCATGGTGCCGGATTGACTGGATGTTGCAAAAAATAAGAGCCGCTGAAACGAGGAGGCAGCAGAAGACAACGGTCATAATGAAGAGGAGTCGGAGCGGTTGAGGTACGAAATTAGGCCTTGGGTAATGGCATGATTCTTCATCCGACACTACAGGAATCGATCGGACGTTGTGAGTTGCTGTCAAATTATCAGAAATCGGCTGTTGACCTATAAACAGATCTACTTACGTGGTAAATCTGGACGCTTGATCTCGTGGTCCAAGTGTTGTCTCTTGTGACCTGTTGATTGATAACTTATATCTTCATCAGGTGCGATCTTCCCAACGGGGTACGAATCTTCGCTCGCGCCCCCTTGCCGTCTTCGCCCAAATAGCTCTTCATCGCGTGATAATTGGTCAATCGCGAACCGAATATACGGTGTATCATCCACGCCTGGTGTCGGAGGACAAATTTCATTATCTGTACGCTTTCGTGGTTGTGGACCGTCTGCAGTCACTGGCTTCGATTTTGGGACCTCGCCCTCTTTTGGAGGGGAAGGTTTGGATTTCTGGACAGGCTGCTCGCGTGCTCTAGGCCTCAGTGGGGGTATCGTAGCTTCTGATTGCAGGGCATCTCGACTTGCGTTGGGGGTCCTCATCTGCGAGGGGGGCGTTTGGTATCGTAGAACGGTTGTACCGGTACTCGATTCGTCCGATGGGAAGGAATTGTAATCATCCGAAGCTGTAGCGGATTGCTTGGAGGTGGTATGGATCAATTGGGGTCTGCTAGCTATGACGTGGGAAACCGTTAGTTGCAGCTTTGAAAAACTCATCTTATGCGTTTGCCTTACTGTTAACGAAACCCAGTTTTGCATCACTGAGGTTCATGTCGGTCATAAAGTCGTGGAATGTACAGTAGGTCGTGAACGTGTATCCCGATCAAAAATGTAGCGCAAGCCATTCTGTACATATTGAAGGCAGAAATTTGATGGCTGTTGTTGATGGTTGATGGATGGCTGGGACGCTGTGTGGGGGTTGGGGATCCAGATTGGTGAGCCGCCCAAAAAGGGGGATTTAGCCGAGGATCGGTTCATCATGAAGAATACACGATGTTGCGATGCACGTCTCTTCCAACTCTATCTCTCCCAGTAAACGTGTTAAAGAAAACAGAAAATAAAACGGAGTCTTCCCTTCTACGAGCCTTGAGAAATAGTGGAAGAGTGTTGTAGTAGTTCCGTAACTGCAACATCTTCGCTCTCCTGTAAGCCTAAATATGACAATGCTTTATCCATAAAAGCCAAAAGCTAAATGATGCCTGAAGACGTTCCATTCTCTTTGCGTAGTTCTTAGCAGCTTGTACGTTCAAGATGTACAGTGATGAGACCGTTCCGATCCCGTGGTAAAACAGGCGCCTCGAATAAACACAGAATTGACTGAACGGAAAGCGCCAGTCCATTGCAAGTATTTCTAATTCCGAGTTCGCATTGTCTTCGTCAAGGATGAAATAGGTACTCTGGCGTTCTAGCTTTAATATCAGTATATCGTAGTCCAAAATGGCGACTTCAGGCTGATGACCACCACACACTAGGACTAAGCGTCGGGCCTATGTATTCATGTTTTCGCCTGTAGACGTCGCTCCCTATTATATTAGCAGAAAATTCTACCTCGGCGAAGAGCTTCGCAGTAGGATGTGTCGACTACTCCAGAAGACGAAGAGACAGGGAAATTCTCGTTTGCACTATTTTAATATTCAGTAAGTCTATTGTTTAGTTAGCTTAAGCCATGATGTCAAGTTAGTCTTCAGATATCTATAGAAGTCGTCACGAACTTATCGACAAAATGAATGTTTGAAAATTAAGAATCACAACTAAAATCCTGCAAAGTAAACCTATTCACAGGCGTTCTTATCAAGCATTTCCTCTGTAATTCGACAGGTAAGGTATGATGATGGTTCGGAATGACTCCACTTTGATAAAACGAAGACGAAAATAAAGAACTTAAGAGTCGAAGTCGAAAAGACGAAACACACACAACAAACTCGCATAATGCAAATCAACAATCTCAGCTGTAGAGTCGATCTGCCGCACATGCTATTCAAAAATCTTGCTCTATGTGTTTCAGATTTGTAAAAGCAAGAAAATCGATGAGACTAGGTGTTCGTTTGACAATATCAACAAGAAACATGTGGTTACTCGCAATATGCACTACCACTCATACTTGTAGATCGCCTGAAGCCATGCTCTTTCCAGCAACTGGTGTCTGTTCACTAACTTTCATCTCTCACCTGATGATTCTTGCGACGAGAAAGCTGAATATATTATGGGTTCTCTTCCTCTTTGACCGCATCAATTTGAACCTTGAGAGATCTAGCCTTGACATCGGCCTCTTGAAGTATCATGGCAAATTCTTCGTCGGCCAGAATACCCAACATGTCGTCGTCTTCTTTGGCCTCTTGAGCTTCTTCGGCGCATGCCTCTTGCTTGGCTTGCCCAGTTGCTTGAGCCTCTACGTGCACTGGCGGTGTGGCTCGCTCGGTCTCTTGAACCGCTGCCTGTGTTGCCTTCCACCTGGCCTTTACACTTTTTACTTCATCTGCGGCAGCCTTTGCCTTGACGATCAGGACCGGATCGGTGCTGTTAGCAGGCGCAAGCCTGGCATTTTTCGCTCTCTCCTCCCGCTTCGACATCGTATATGTCTTCTTTGACTGAATTGATGCGGCTAGTGCGGTTGCCCTCGCCGCTTTTCTGCAAGATACCATTGATCCAACCTGTGAGACTCGATCTCTTTATCGGCCACGGCTCTTTGTGATTCTCTGAATGCCTGATATGTGACTGAAGATCTGTTCCGTCCTACATTGTCTTGATATTTCCTATCTCTGATTCTCCTCAGTTCATTAAGCTCTCTTGTGACTCTCTCGATTCATTTACTCAACCTAACTTGCTGGAAGTTGACCATGATGAATGACTATATAATTTATTAACTAGGGATCAATAGATACGATCTGAATGACAGATCAAAGAGTGAGAATCGATGGAAAAGAGGGTTCTTGTCTAGTATACGTACATTAACTTCAAGAGTTGAGAACCTTGTCTTCTCGCGCGTCGTACCTGAGCAAAGCTCGCATTTAGATAGACTCGCTTGTTCTACCTCATACATGAAAAAGTAGACAAATACCTTAACCTCGTATTTGTAAATAGTTGTGTCTGCTGTCTGATAGGTGAAAAGAGGTTGGCAAATGCCTTAGCCTCGTATGTGTGTAGAAAAGACAGACAATTGCTTGAGCCTCGTATGTATAGATAGACAAGCATGAAGTATCGTATGTGTGTAGAAAAGACAGACAATTGCCTTGAGCCTCGTATGTATAGATAGACAAGCATGAAGTATCGTTCATGAAAAGCGGAACAAACAGCAGAGAACCACACTGCCAGCAACTGTTCTATATGTGGGAAAATATAGACGAGCCGTCGATCTTTCATATCTCGAACTTTGCTCTCCAGACATCGTCCGCTCATTCTACACAAGCGGCAACAGAGAAATTGCTGACTGCGCATCAGCCTGCTACGCCACTGTTGTAGATGAATTTGCGGGTCAAAGAGATCATTGCAAGCCCTAAATAGTTTGTTCAGTGTGACGAGAGAGAGATTCATCTACAATGCGTCAAATACCCATCGCCTTGGGTGCATCTCGAACCTGCAACCAGTACGATGAACTCGAGGCAGAGATTACAACGAAATTGGCTCATCGTTCGTCCGCTTCGAAGCGTTGGTATCAAAGGATCAGTACGAACTCTTTTACTTGTGCCATCAATACAAGCTGACAGCTCTCCCAAGGCCGACGTCATAGTTATTCGAAATCCCTACAAGACGAACAAGACATTGATCTGAGATCCATAGGGACTAAATGGAATGACTACCAGTGATAGGAGATAAATACTCTGGTCCTTACTCAACTTCCATGTCCTCGACCGCCACCTATACACCGATCACCTCATCGTACGCCTACACATCTCCTTCTGTCAAGTCAAGCACAGAAACCCAAGCCCTTAGCGAAAGAGACCTAGCGAGAAAAGAAGGGCATACGTTGTAGCTGAAGAGCGTAGGGGGAAAAACCAAGCGAATTCGGGTAAGCCGGGTGAATTTAATTACGCTAAACAGCTTGGCAACCGGGAGTTCAACTGTGATGACCTTTCCTTTATTGACGCTCATGCTGTCGTCTACGACTGGCCAGGTATCTGCGACTGACCCTGAATCTACGAGCGACTCTTCATCTTGGTACCACCATAGAGCTGCGCAATCTACCAATATCCCGATCCTCGTCAGCCTTATTCTCGAAGCCATTGCCGACACTGCTACCGGTGAGACCATCGGTGTGCAAGTCCTCTGTGAGGCCCTTGGACTTCTCGACGGCTTCTCTACCATTGCCTTTGTTCTCGGCTGCTTTGGTGCAGACGTCAGATCCTGTAGGAGCCTCCTTGTAGTCAAATTCGATCTCGATGAAGCGGTTCCTTGGTTTGAACGCCGAGACCCATTCCTTGACGGAAACATTCTCGTACTGACCGGGCTTCAAGGAGAACCCTGAACTTGATTTCGTGGCTTTTCTTGATCACGTCCGCTCGTTTCTTCATTGGCTGCCTAATTGGTACATCGGCCAATTGGTCAAACTGGATGCCTCCGTCAAATACTAGATTGTTGATGTTTGGCGGAACCTCCATATCCTCCTTTGCGAAGCGTGGGTTATTGTGCGCATCGTCCAACCTTGTCCATTCTGATGAAGCCTCGGTTTGGTAGAATAGACAAGCCTGCTTGACCTGCGCATTCGATCTGGAAACCCCATAATGGCTGACATGATGGCTGGCTCGTAGAGTCTCGACCTCAAACTTGCACAAGATTACTGAATCATACCAGAGTCGCTGCAAGAAGGAACTTATAACGAAGATAGAGGCAATTTGATGGACAAGCGAGCGAGTGCCTTAAACCTGATACGTTAGAATAGGTGGACAAGTGCCTTGAACCTCGTGTGGAAGTAGACTAGTGTCTTGAACCTCGTGTGCAGTGGAACGTGCGACAACTGTCATAGAATGCTGACTTATAGTTTCGATTCTTGACGTTCGGGCGCCGTGGTGCTGCAGGACGAGGAAGAAAAGTCTGGGGTGAGACCATACCTACCTTACTTACTGCACGATCAAGCGAGATCAACGAGATGAATGCTAGAAACCTGAGCTAAGACAACACATTCCTATTTCCTATTTAGCATTAGGCCATATCTGTGGGCTGGTTCCACTTCCCAGTTTTGAGGTACTCAAAGCCTTCTAAAATCTTGCAGAGAGTTTCACCAGAATGGGCTAGAAATTCTGGCTAGAGTGAATAGAAAGGGGCATCAACCTCCATTACCTTGAAAAAAGCAAACCCCTTTGGTCAAACCCATATACTTGTTAACCATTGATTGCTCCGCTGATCTTACCTCCATCCTCGAATCTCACTCAACCCGCCATCTCGTTCGGTTAACCCAAGTTCAAGTAAAAGGTAGTTTTAAAACGACCAAAGAAGCACGTAAAACATGTGAAACAAATAAGAGCACTCAGGAACAGCAATATAAACGCTAAATGACCGGAATTCGTAGACCACTTCACATGGCATTTACATAGGAAAGAGAACTCAATGTTTGAGCTAGTCGACCAATTGGGAATTACCAATTGGAACGCGGGCTGCCTATTCTTCTATCGTTGCTCAGTGGTCTTCTCTAACCTCAACAATTGCCACCCCACGTAGACTTTGTCAAACCAAGACATGGTCTTCCGGCGGATTGGCACGTTGAGTAGGTTTCCTTCAGCTCTTAGAGGATGGTATATTTTCCTTGTGCAAAACAAGTCTTTAAGGCTATTAGCATATGCAGCCTTAGCTCGGGCGATATCTGTCGAAGCCATTATTCCCCTTCAAAGCATTGTCTAGGTATAGATTTGGAAGAGCCTCGATTACTTTTGAACTCTCTTCTGGCTAGAGCTAAACAGCAGGAAAGTTAGTGTTACAGAAGCGGCGCCAGATCTCCCAGTCCCCCAATTCTCCTCGTATGTGCTATCAATTTACCCGTTTAGTTACTTTTTCCTCACTCCCCTTTCGCATTTGTCCGCTACAACTTACTCTTCTGCTGCTCTGCTACTGGTGTCAGCAAGCTGCCGTTTTCTATGGCGCTGCGTAAGTTGTCGATCACTAAAACTTCCATTGCTCGCTGTTTAAACGTTGGCGTTAGCAAGAACCCTCTACACATATCGGATATCCTCCATATCCACAGAAGACAGATCAAGCCGATAGAAATCTTATCCATAATTCCACATACCTGAATCTCAAACGTCAAGCAAGCAGCGTGCGGCAGGAGAACAACGTTATTATGTTCAATCAAACCTGGATGAATCTCTGGCTCTTTCTCAAACACATCCAATCCTGCGCCGAATATCTTTCCCGAGTCCAACGCCTTGACAAGCGCGTTCTCATCAATGATCGATCCCCTTGCCGTATTCACTACTACAACCCCGTCCTTCATCATTGCAAATTCCTTCTGCCCTATCATATATCTTGTGAGGTGTGATAAAGGCAAATGTATACTGATTACATCACTTGTTCTCAATAGCTCCTCGAACGACACATACTTGGCATTTGTCGGGTTCAGCTCGCCAAAGACCGGTCTCCGGTTGTGATATTGTATCTGGAAACCAAACGGAACCGCTCGCAGGGCCAGCGCTCTTCCTATGCCGCCCATTCCAAGGATGCCCAGAACTTTACCTTCTGGACCATGGCCTAGACCCATGTTTCCACGCCATTTGCCAGCACGGATAGCGGTAGAAGGAACGTGAGATCGACGTAGAGCGCCCAGAAGAAGATACATGGCCGTATTGGCAGTGCCTGCGTCAACGACCCCACAGGTATTGGAGACGGCGATGCCTGAAATCGGGATAGTCAGAAAGAACGAGCTTGGTCGAGAAACTGGAAAAGGAAGTTGCAACCTCGAGCTGTGCAAGCGTTGACATCGATTTGATCATATCCCGCACCATTATGGCATATGTATCTGACGCTCTTAGGCAAAACGTCGATGAGTGCTTTGTCAATTCTTCCAGTTATCTGTCGGTTACACAGACCATCATTAAGCTTTCCAATGCAATATAAATCCCAGTCTCTGATCATACACACCGCGACTGAGTCATAGGTCCTGGATATGGCGTAAACATCATTGTGAAGGCCGGATGTACAATCGCTGAGGAATTCCTTTCTGGTTGTACTGCTGACTTGCTAGGTCAGCAATCGGTATGTCAGCTGGTTGACTTGCAGAAGACTTTCAACACTGCGCCAGGTCTCCATGGAGCCCGTACCGTGATTTCAGCAATAGCGTTCAGGGCTTCCCATTCTGCCTGAGCGTAGAAGATCTGCCCTATCAGAAGTACTCTCGGCTTTGGAGCTGCCATTCAGGCTTTGGAGGGACAGTGGGTTAGGAACATGAGAGGCTGAAGGACTAATATGAAAGGACCTGCTCAGCGAAGAGTATATACTTTGTCCAAAATGCATGTGCTTCACATCCGCTTATCATATCCGCAACAATGAACTCAATAATCTTCCCTTAACATCCGCAAACTTGGGGGCCACCACACTTTTAGGGCTCTTTGAATCTGCAGTAGTGACACTTCCGGCCCTAGCGGCCGTTACCTTGGGTGTGGGGGTTGCATCCAATTGAACGGAGTAGATATGCCAACTATCCCTCAGTATGTACCTAGCCAGGGCTATGAGGGCCCAACAGGCGTGATCCCGTCGTTAATGCAATCGGGTTATTGATCGCCGGATCGATAACATGGCGATAACAATGTCTAATCTACGATAAGATGTCAATACGCAAGTACCGTGCACACACAATAATGAACATGATGACGAGCTGTCAGATAAAAGGGGATTCCCGCTCGCGTGCCGGCGGTAGCACCCGCTCGCCCTGCCGTAGCTGTCCTGCTTCTTAAGTGTTGGCCTTCGTTGTGGCGCCGGTGGTATCTTGAGAGCCACTCTGATGAAGAGCTTCTGGCGACGTTGGATCCCACCTGGACCAATTGAAAAGTAGCACCAGATTAAGCGAAACCGACCCCTATTGCCTGTCTGGCCATCATCATGTTTACCTCCAACACCCGGGGCACTCTAACAAACTTTGCAGACTTCAGGGAGGAATATGAAGTACTACCTTATGATGCCAATGGACAGTCTTGTTATTGCTGTTCGAGGGATAAATCACGTGACTCTTATATTAGTCATCCCCGTTAACCCTGAAACATCCCAAATGCCGGTTTGACCGAGCCGCGGGGCGTCTACCAGGCTATGTAGAGTGGATAACTGGATATGGATGCTCTATCAATGTCCCAATAATAAATACCTACTGTGCCTTATGCTTACTTGGTATTGCTGGTCTTTGGGAACCTCTCCTCCACCTTCCACCGTCATCCAACTATGCCTGCCGCCTTCATCAATCGTGCAATCTTCGAGTTCCTTCTAGATGAAAAAGCCATTTGTTAAAAACCCACATAGGCTTTAACTGTCATAGCCTCTTTGTCACCACTCATCAGCCTCAGCTACTACACAGACTCTTCCCTGCTGGCTTAGAAGGCTCGGTCATAACGGAACGGCAAGACCATTCGGGTCACACAAGCGAGAAACTTGATTGTTCATAAAGTAGGGAAAGAGAAAGCCCGACGATATCGACACTATGTCTTCACCAGTTCCTCTCCTTCGCCCGCCTATCCCAGGTTCAAAGGGAGGCGCCCGTACACCGAGGCTAGGGCTGGCCATACCTCCATCACCCAACCAGAAGCCCATGGCAGGCAAGGGCAGCGTACCTGAGCTTGCTCCACTAACAACGTCTCAGCGGCCCTCATCACGGCCTGCACCACCTCAGTTACGGTTGGCGACGCCAATGGGTAGTAATACTACGCCACAAGAAGGGCAATCTCTCTCTAACGGTCGACCACCGCCACAACCTCATGTCGGTAGTTCAGCTAGCGGTGCTAGTGACGGGAGCGGGCACTCGAGATCAGACAGCTTTACAATGGTGGACGGGGGGAATAGTGGGTCAGCATCGTCATTCTCATCTTCGGCTTTATCGTATCCGACAGGAGCCCTCCGACACGCCGGTACACCCGATCCAGCCTCCGCGATAAGCTCGGTCTACTCTGACGAGCGAGGTGGAGCGCCCATGGAGCGGGAGGGAAGCAATCATGCTTTACCCGATCTAGAGAAGCTTAGTCTCGAAATGGGCAGGAATCTTGACGTAGAAGATCTAGACGATGATGGCTGGAGAGCAGCAAGTGAGACGAAGAAGATCATCGAATTGGGCAGCCTGGGAGAGGGTGCAGGTGGTGCCGTGACGAGATGTAAACTCGTTGGTGGGAAGACAGAATTTGCTCTCAAGGTATGTTGTCCGTTTCTTGCATTTGACCATGCGGATGTTAATTCCTATCTAGATCATCACCACCGATCCAAATCCAGACGTTAAGAAACAAATAAAGCGAGAACTAGCTTTTAACATAAATTGTGCCTCAGAACACATCTGCAGATACTATGGGGCCTTTGATGATTCTAGCGGCACAATATCTATAGCCATGGAGTTTTGCGAAGGAGGAAGTCTAGATGGGGTCTACCGAGAAGTCAAAAAGCTGGGCGGTAGAACTGGGGAGAAAGTGCTGGGAAAAGTAGCAGAAGGAGTGCTAAACGGCTTGACCTATCTACATGGCCAGAAGATTATCCACAGAGGTAAGGTGTCTCGCGCCAAAATATACGCAGACTTCATTAACAATGAGCGTTAGATATAAAACCCTCAAACATCCTCCTGTGCCGTAACGGCCAAGTCAAACTCTGCGATTTTGGCGTCAGTGGTGAATTCGGAACCAAAGGTGACGCTAACACCTTCATTGGCACATCCTACTACATGGCCCCGGAGCGCATCACAGGTCAATCTTACACCATCACCTCCGACGTCTGGTCCCTAGGCGTTACTCTTCTTGAAGTCGCTCAGCACCGCTTTCCGTTTCCAGCAGACGGAACGGAGATGCAGCCACGAGCCGGGTTGATAGATCTTTTGACCTATATTGTAAGGCAGCCGATCCCAAAGCTGAAGGATGAGAAAGAGCATGGGATTGAGTGGAGTGAGAGCTTCAAGTATTTTATTGAGTGCTCGTAGGTTAAGCCCTTGCGATCTCCTATCTTCGACATTATCATGGCGTGTAAGACTATGCTGACCCAACGTTGCCCATCCAGCCTAGAAAAAGAACCCTCGCGAAGGGCAACACCATGGCGGATGCTGGAACATCCGTGGATCGTCGAGATGAAGACCAAGAAAGTCAACATGGCACATTTCTTGGCCCAGGTTTGGGACTGGAAGGATTGATCGAGACTCGCAAAGGGTTTCCGCAACATACAGAACAATTTGTCTCTTAACCCTCTTATTTCGGTTTGGCTATACGATTCCTCTAAAGGCTTCTATGGCGCCATGCTTTGAGCGACTGCATGGTTTTTACGATTTGACATTGCCGTGTCAAGGAAGCGATAGGCGTTTGGATTCTGCGCCTTTGGTAGGGGCGATGGCGTTCGTGTTCCAGGAGAGGAGCGGGAGGGTTTCCGAGAAAAAGAATGGATGAGTGAGGAAGAAGTTTCGACGGAGATGAATATTGTTAGATCGAGCGTAACGCCATTGGTATTCGGGTTTTAACGTAGCATACCTTAGGTAGTGATTGACTTCTCGACTTTTTCGGATAGCCTGATTTGAAATCAAAATATACTTCTCGAGAGCTACATACCTACCTTGACCCAGTCGTTTCCCGGGTTCGTCTCCACCATGCAGCCCTCGGGCTCTGCTAGGAAAAACCGCACCCGTTTTCGTACCGAGACAAAATGCTAGTTTCTGTCACAAGAAACAATGTCCACGCTCCTTCCTTCTCCTTCCATCTCGGTATGTACTAAGAACCACGAAAAGAGAAAAAAATTCAATCCCATCATCCAACCTTACACAAAAATATATATATATAGATTTAGAAATATCACGATTATTATTTTTCCCTTTTTCATCCATCCATCCCATCCCATCCCACCCCCCAATCCCCCCCTTATATTCCCCCCTTCAACTCCACACCCACACCCACACCCACACACACACAAACCCCACCCCCCGAAATCTTACCACACAAACAGACATCCATCCCACATTTCCGCTATATTATTTAGGTATATACATACATACAAAAATCTCCCAAGCAAATCGAGAAAAAAAGTAAGTGTATCTTACTACTGTATGTATCTTTGGCAAGGGGGTTAACGGACACGGGGCGGAAGCGGTTTCCTTTTTTTCTTTTTTTTTCTTTTTTTTTTGGCAATATGGGAGGGGTTAGGTGGATGTGAAAGATCTTGTGGGGGGGGCGAGGGGTGATTGTTCCTGAGAAGGGGTTTTTTTGCGAAGTATTTCCGAAAGTTGGAAAGGGTGTGTGTGTGTGTGTGTGATTATGCACGCAGAGAAAATCCGTGTTTTAAAAGTTGGTTTTTTGCGATAGGAGAAGAAGAAGAAGAAGAAGAAGAAGAGACGACTTTGATTGAAGGGAAATTACCCCTGGGCTGTGGATATGTGTTTTGATGATGTTTTATCAAGCCATCGTTTATATCAAACTGAAAACGATTTAAACCAATATGACACGAGCCAGCCAACGTCCCATACATAGTATGGAGTTTTCTACTCTGAAACCGCCTTCATCCAATCTCCCTGCCTTACCTCCCCCACTCGTCCCCACCTCAAACGAAAATAAAACCAGCCGGGGGGGGGGGGATGAGATGGGAGGGGAGAGGGTGGAGGCGGAATGGGGACTGAGAGGCTGGTCGTAACGGCGTTGTGTGGTCGATGTTTGTACGGTTTTTTATCAGAGTCGCGATTTATTCTTTATCGAAGAAGTAATTTATAGTGCAATACCATAACCCCCTATTCTTCTTCTTCTCGGCAGCTAAGAGGGAGGGGGATACGTGGCTTCGAAGGCAGATGGGAGATGAGGGTTTGGGATGTATTCTTTCTGTATAGATGAGACAGTGTCTTGGTTTTTTTTGGTTTTTTTTGGTGGGTTGGGTTTGTTTTGATGTTTCGTGCTCTACATATATGTTTTGGTAATAGTTCTTTTGGGTGTTTATTGACGTGGGTGGGGTGTTGGGGGTTCAAGGGAGATTCAGATGTTGCTTTCGTGGTGTTTTGAAGGCTTGTAGACTCGATGGTGGATTTGGTTGGGGGGAAGGTGGAAGCGTAGACGAAGGGCGATGATGGTTTCACTCTTGAAATAAGGATAGATGCTGTGGATAGATGGGTATTACTATCTCGAAAACCCAATATTCTTCAACTAATCCCGGCTTTGCTTTTACGAGAGAGCCTCCTCGGTCCTTCACTAATGGCTAATCTTCTTGAAGAGACTTGAGACCGAGGCAAGGGGTTCGGGGCAAAGGACGGGTCGGAAAGCGTGAGGTAGGTTGAACTTGTATTATTCCCTTCTTGTATAGTAGTTGTGAAGACAATATCTTAAGATGTTTATAGTGGGTTGGATTTTGTTTAATCTCGCTCTTGAGCTCCAACGTGTTTTTATGAAAAGCCTTCAATCCGTGGGTACGAATCCGATGTTCCAACGCGGCCTGAAAGTGCGCGATCCACGCTCTTGTGAAACCCCCCCCCCCCCAAACGCCGGCACACCTCACCCACTCGACCCCAACCGCCTACATCGTCGACGCCGGCCTCACCACCCTCCTCGCCACCCACTCCCAACTGCACGTCCCCCGTGGCGTCTCCTCTTCAAACCGACTGACCGCGCTCCTGAAGCTTGTCTCCCTCGACGGCACATCTCGCTCTACCCGCAGCGAGGGCGTAGAAGACGAAGGCGGGAAATACGACGCCGACCAATCCATCATCGCGGGCGCTCTGGGCATCTCTTCCTGCATCGGTTCGCGCTCTGATAACGAAGAGGAAAGTAAGCGATCTTCTTCCCTCGGTTCGAGCAGACTGCGCAGCTGGTCTTGCACCGGTGATAATGGTGGAGTGAGGTCGTAGTGGAAGTGGCGAGTCGGTGGGGACTCTGAGCGGCTGTAGTTGCGTCGCGTATATGCAGGTGGAGACTCCTGGTACGCCTCACGGTCCAATCCCGGAAGCGCTTCGTCCGACGTGAGCCACATTTGCTCGTCGGGCAGCCAGACCATGGGGGACGGGGAGGTGTGGGAGCGCGCGCGTTGTTGAATGCTGGTTTCGGGAACTGAGAGGGTGAGTTGCGGGGGTGGGGGAATGTTGCGGCGTTGGGGGATGGAGTGGTGAGGGTCGAAAAGGGGCTCGTCTGGCCGCGGTCTCCTAATTCGGCGGAGGATACAGCAGGATTGGACGTCGCGAGTGTCGGGGAAGGGGCCTCTTCTGCCGCCTAGTCTTCGAGAAGGGAGGGGTGGAAGAGGCTTCATTGTACAGCTTCGGGGATGGTAGTAGTCGTGGTTTTGTAGGGTGTTCTCGGCGTACGTGCGGAGAGTGTTCTCTGTATAAGCGCTTCTTGAGGTTTGGTGTGGAATAGAAGGCGGGTCTGAGACGGCGAAGTGACTGTCGTTGGTAGGAGATACAGCGAAGAGTGAAAGATCAACCAGTTCATCGTTTGGCTCCATGGCAATATGAATTAAAAATTATTCGTTCGTCCTAGAAGTACATATGCCAGCGATATCGAATCGTCCCTCAGCTTCAAAAGTACGAACTTTATGTTATAATCGTCAGTGAACTGATAGTCAGATTAAAACCGGTTGTGGGATATGGATAACAGGGCGAAGGATGGGTTCTTTGAGGGAGGAAGCAGGTGATGCTTTAATCCTAGATCATGCAATATTGAAAGATTGGCGCCAGATTCCCGCCAAGGAGGCAGTGTTTTGAATTATTGCAGGTGGCCTTACAACTGTGCAGTAGCTATACGTAAACCTTGGATATCTGATGATATGGAAAACAACGCCGCCGATAGATGACCCCCAGGGCTCAAATTGAACAGTCGGTTTGGTTTATTGCGATGTTGGAATTGGCTACTAGAGGAAGAAGGTAGATGTTGGAAGGAAAGTTTGACGGGACGGGCTAAAGGCCTCCACAAGTGTATGTAAGTAATGCGGTTAGTTCGGGGAAGCCGTGGAAGATGAAGTTCAACCTGCCAGAAGAGTATAAGCCCCCTCAAGGTGCTGCATGACAAGATATACTAAGCAGCGTGCATACACAACGAAGAAAAGATGGAGGCGGATTGGGGCAAAGGCATAGCATTGCAGCAATGTTACTGCAAATGAGAACGGCATCGAGGATGAGTTACTGCCACCGAAAAGGAAGGGTGGCTTCGACGGTCATCCATCCAGAGTCGCATTGGAACCTGTCAGAGATATCTAAGCCGAGGGCCTTGTAGTGTTGTTGAATTAGAATAGAGTATTCGCAAGTAAAAGTTGGTTTTTGCGAGGCTGTGCAGAGCCCATGTACATCAAGTGGTAGGCTGTGTGGCCTTCAACCTCTAACCCCCATTTAACGTTGCGGAAGTTTTGCGGAAGTCTTGCATCATTAGTACACGCTAGTTTAAGAATGTACTTTGATCGGTGAGGCATCCCTGGTCGTGCCAGACAAGTTGTACCATAATGCAGCATTCTTCGTAATCTTAAGTAGTCGGATTATCCAACATCAGAGTCCTCTGCGCCTTCACTACGACAAGGTTGATCTATGCCATGATCATGATGCTTGCATGACAAGTCCTGCTTCAGAGCGAGACTGTCCATATCGACAGCGCCAACAGCGCCAACGTAATATCTAATCTCGGCGTCCAGCGACAGTGATCGTTATCTCTCGTAGGCTGGACCAACTCCGTCATAGCTGCAGTGGGAAAGGCATGCTGTAGCGAGCTCCGGAGGCATACGCCGCAGGCCTGACGTTGCATTTTGTCATAACCTGATAACAATGGTAGATATTGAGGCCGACATTGAAGGGGTCCCTGATCCAATCATGGGCTGGAATTCCGAATTCTGATGGCGGAACTCTCTAATCCTTCAACCCAGCGGTGGCAACGGGATCAACCCGCCAGGATCGATGCCTTCACGAATTGCAGGAGAGCGGTGCTAGTCGTCCAACGTTTATACAAAATGCTTTCGGAGCGGGAACAAATCTCAATGACCTGAAAGGCGCAGCATGTCAACTGTTGGGAGTTTTACTATACTACTCATGCTATCAAACTTACCAGATCCTTTATCACACTGTGGCATCCAAGTGGCAAGAATCCTCTGTTACAGAATGTGTTTCATGGACGTCGTTGAACCCGCTCATTTTACGTGCAGAATCCTTTCGTACTCTTTTCCCGAATGTTCGTGATAACAAATTTGCGTTCAAAGTGCTAGTCTGCACTGGGTCGTAGAATCCATGGGGTCGTAAGCTCCATTGATACAGCGATTCAGAACTTGGTATCCCTTGGCTTTCGGAGCAACTGCGGTGTCGTTAGAGACGCACGATACTGTCACTTTAGGTTTTGGTTTTTCGATCTCTTCCGGAACCGACTGCAGAGGAAATTGCCCGTCATCAACTTCCAACGGGAAAACTCCCGATATCTAGCTGAGTAAGTGGACCTGGTTACCATATCAATGTGACATGGTGTGTCAAAATCCTCGATAAGAAAAGGCTCAGAGCTTTTGCGAGCTCCGAGCCGAGAACCAATTCGACTGTCAAGCTGAACAACCTTGCCGAAGTCTTAGTCGGGATACCCTTTGGTCCTTCAGCAGAGCTTAAGACCAAACACTGAGCGATAGTAACAACCGATCCTCCCTTCCGCTGAACCCTTCTTCTGTCGCTGTCATGAGACATCCGTGAAAACCGTCAAAAGCCCATGCCGGCTATGCAGTCCTGACCGATTCCCGACGCTTTTTTTTGGATGCATAACTTCTTATATGGCGCAAATGGCAAATTAACTGCTGGCGACCAATTCCTCCAGGATGGATGAATGCTACACGTCGATGCTGCAAAGTGGAAAAGTGTGATCTGCAAGCTTACTATTTCGAGAAAGGTTATCTTAAAAAGTCCAATAGAACTAATCTGTTTAGGAGCAAGGCCGAGTTTGCGAAAATAGATGGAATCGGAGAAAGGGATGAGGACATAGCATTTCCTGGAACAAGTACAGAGCATGGCCTCCGCTCTAGAGGTTGCTCTTTGATCAGCTGGGCGTTCTTATGCTTTGTCCTGCGAGTCGACATTTATGGCTTTCAATATGGGGGGTATAGAGAATCTGCTCTATGATTGGAAGATTGGAAGATTTATATGCCAATGCTGTGCAAACGCGGAAGGGTTGTGTTATGGAAAGCGAACAGCCTTCGCGGGGAGGGTCGGCAATTCCGAAAGGTAGTAGGAGTACTTTCATGAAACGACAAATCTGGTAAAGCAGAGAGAAAAAACAGCTAAGAACTGAGCAGTCCAGGGAAGAAATCTTCGAGCAGTTGAACATCTGAAAGATCAGATACATCAGTAGTAGTGGGACATAGGGAGCAGAAACATGTTTGAGAGTGTACCAAAGCGAAGCCAACAGAGGTACTTTGTCCATAACCGCACGATCAAACAGTGCAACAGAGGTCAGAACTAGTATTGTTGGAAGGAATGGAAGAAAACAACTGGGAAATGCACTCGAAACCCT